>Ga0208770_1000046_pt1 | contig 87166 bp, 98 predicted proteins | sample AntAceMetag02UK9_FD_184771 | JGI IMG/M metagenome (GOLD analysis project Ga0208770, IMG submission 184771) | Saline lake microbial communities from Ace Lake, Antarctica - Antarctic Ace Lake Metagenome 02UK9 (SPAdes) (version 2) | ecosystem: Environmental > Aquatic > Non-marine Saline and... | reverse complement strand
ACAAGATACTGAACATCGTAAGGCCCTGGAACAACATTCCAATCCCACACAGACCTTGCAGAAACCCATTTCCACACATCAAAACGGTCACCGTTCGACGGACTGTTAGGAAAATTTATGGCAGTCACTCTACCCCCAACCCGAACGCAACCTGTACTTCTTCAACCGTCAAACCCAAAGCCTGCAACTTAGCAATCGTGGAAGCCTTAGCGTCCACACGCGCTTGCGCCTCACCGGCAATTTCGGCTTGCACATCAGCCCAGAGAGCTTCGAGGGCTTTCTTCGTGGGTTTGGGTGTGTCGGATAGCCAGGTGAGGCCACTGTAGTTGTCGCCGTTCAAAGTCCACTCGGACCCTTCGTAACGCCTTGTAAGAATGCTCACGATATCCATCAGCCTGCTACCTCCATCACCGTAATCGAACTCGCGCCCCGAGTCCCGTTCACAGAATCGCTATCGGTAAACGTGCGATTTACAAAACCCGCCACCGAATTGTGTCCTCTCACCTGCACCGCATAAGTCGTAGCAGAGGTCGTGTTTGGGCTGTCCAGGTAAACCATAGACCCAGACGGCCCCGCTAAAGTGTTCTCGTTAGCAACCGTCTGCGCGAAACCGAACACGCTACGCACCCGATTCGAAGAAGCATCACCAACATACGCATCACTGTTCCCGCCATTAAGCCTAAGATGCCCATGAGACCCGTTGCTCTGAACTTGAGCAATTATTAGGATTTTATTTGAGCTAGAGGATGGTGTCACCGTAACGGTTAAACCAGGTACATCTGCGTAAGTGTTGGTTGTGTTTGCAAAGGTATCCGTCTTGACGGTAGACACAACCTGCAACACACTCCCCGCAGGCAAATCCGCGCGAGTAAGTGGCGGTGGCGTGTTGGTCCCACCCACAGCAGCAACCCACTGAGAGGAATCCCCATCCACATACCACACATACATTAGACCCTCAGTCGAATCCAACCACAAATCTCCCGGATTTGGAGCGAGAGGGGCAGTCTCAGAAACAAACGCCCCCGTCGTGCTCTCAGCAGAACGAACACCAATCCACTGACTGCTATCCCCATCAATATAGTAAACATAAAGTCGACCATCTGTGGAATCAAGCCACAGTTGACCATTCTCAGCCTCAGGTGGTGCAGTCTCACGAATGTATGCAGAAGTGGGCTGAGCTGTTTGCCCAATTTCTACCCACTGGGTAGAGTCCGCGTCCTCATAGTAAATAAATGTGGAGCCAGTAACCGAGTCGTACCAGAGGTCACCAGGTTGGGGGCTAGTGGGGGCGTAGTCCGAGATAGTCACATCGCCAGAACCACCGGAACCACCGATTTCTACCCACTGAGACGAATTGCCATCAACATAGTAAATGTATGTAGAACCAGTCTCAGAGTTAAACCACGTGTCACCGTTTTCGGCTTCTGCAGGCGCAGTAGTTGAAACTGTAAACTTGCTCCCCGCACCGATAGGTTCCCACTCGTCAGTAACAGTGTTGTAAAACTCGACCGTTTCGGTCTCTGTGTTAAACCCAATAAGCGCACTATCACCTGGCGTGGCGGGGCGCCCAGCGGTAGTCCACTGAGGCAAAGAGCCCAGGTCAGCACCAGCAAGAACAGCGTTAACAACGCTCTCAACAGCCGTGTACTCTCCCGTGGCTTCCGTAGAAATGTTGGTAGCCAGGCGGTCACGAACCAGGGGGGGAAGGTCATAAGTAGCAGAATCTGCTGCGACTATTTTGTCAAACGCCATAGTTAAGACCCAATCGTGTATAGACCGTCTTCGCCAACCACGGGGTCGAAGTCGGTGTCGGGGTGTAAGTCATATAGTCCCTCTGAGAATGTGTCTTCTACATCGTAAGGTGTGTTGTTATCCAACAAATACAGTCCTGCGTTAGAACTCTCCGTAGAGACTCCATAGTACTGAGTCCATTCTACAGCAACTGCGTAAGTTCCATGTAGTTTTGTATCAGAACTTTGCCATGCATAAACCTTGCTTGTGTCTGGTGTAACTCCCGCCACTCCAGGCTGTGTTCCCACAGGTGTCTCTACTGTACCGGATGAAGTCTCAAAACTGGGGTTAGTGGCAAAGTTAGTTCGCACCACACCAGAAGACGCTTTTGCCACAGAAGCTGAAGAATGTGCACCCCCCGACCAGTCATAGTCCCAACCCAAAGCATCAACGGTGGAGCCGTCAAAATAGTCTGCAACCGATGCGCCACCCTCAAACATTGCTCCGTCAATAAAGAACGTGTGGTTTGCGTTACCTGTGCCGTTTCGCACAACACAGACTGCGTTCACACCAGTGGACCCGAACGCCCTGGACACAGAAATTCTTTGCCAAGTTCCGTTTGTTGATAATGCTGTAGAGGTTGTGCGACCAACCTCTGCGCTCACAGAGTCCAGTTCAACCAGTTGAACGTCTACGTTCTTGCCCGCTTCTCCTCGCACCCACACAGAGAACACGTAAGTAGCCAGGGACTCAACAGCGAGTGCTCCGGTAGAGAGAGAAGCATTGTTTGCCGTTGCTACAAGCTGACCAGAGAACGAGCCTTGGATGTACTGGGTAGATACTCGAGTGAGAGTCCCACCCGCGCTTGCGGTCCAGCCTGTTGTGTTAATTTCAAAGGACGGGTTGGGGATATAGTTTCTTCTGGCAATAACAGAGCCAGACTCAACGCCCTCCATTGAAGGGTTTGTAGAAAGATTTGTTCGCACAGTTACTGACCCAGAAGAAGACTCCATTGACGGGTTTGTAACCAAGTTTGTTGCAACAAGAACGTCACCCGTAGTGGCAACTTCCATCGAAGGCGTAGGGATAGCGTTCTGGCGAGTGACCTCAGCAGTAGCCACACCCACTGATGTGGACTGGTTTGCAACACCGCTCCAGTCATACGCCCACCCAAGACCGTTCGGAGTCTCTCCATCAAAGTACGGTCTAAGCTGAGTGGTCTGCTCAAAGAGAGCATTACGGACGGTGTACGTAGAGTTAAGAACTCGGACGCTGGGGTCTGGTCCTGTTGTTCCCACCCACGCAAAGACAAGTCCTGCGGTAACCGCACCCGAAGGGGCAGTACCTGTGACACTAATTCTTTGTGCAACACTGCTAACTAAAGGCAACCTTGTACTCGATGCTCGAGAAAGCAGAGCCCCAGTATTGTTATACCACTCAATAACAATCGAACGGGCGTCATTAATACTGGAAACAACGGTGGCAGAAAGCGTGTATGCCTTGCCCTGTTCTATAGCAACTCGACCCGCAGTCCCTGAGTCCGTGCCAGAGCGCAAAGTGAACGTTGTAGTAAGTGGCTGAGTAATAACTTGAGCAACAAAGCCATCCACTGTGAATGTCTGTGTGTAGATACCACTCGGACCAGCCTCACTCACACTCCACACCAACCCACCCGCATTAGCAGGTACAGGGTTATTGAGCAGGTTTACCCGAAGCTCCGTTGAGCCCGATTGTACAGATTCGATGGAGGGGTTTGTGGCAAGGTTTGTCGAAAATGTGGTGGAAGAAATTACCGTCGAAATAGAAGCATTGGCTGTGCCAGCCCATGCGTAGTTGTACCCGTCCGAGTCAGCAGTAGCTCCAGAGAAGAAGTCAAAAACAAATGCGGTTCTCTCGAAGAGCACATTATCAACATAAAAAGTCTGTCCTGCGTTGGAGGCTTTCCTGTCAACAACATATACCTCTGCGGTAGAAGCCGTCGAAGACAAATTCCGTGTGACGGAAATTCGTTGCCAATCTCCTGTTAATACGGTATCGGAGGAGTCAGTGACGCCTGAGGAGACACTTGAGATATTGAATTCTTCAATGCGAACCGCAACCGTGTTTCCTGGGGTGCCTTTGACCCATGCAGAGAATGTGTACGAGGCTCCTGCAGTAGCAGACATGGCGGGGGAAGAAACCCAAGAGTCAGTCTCGGTTGATATTGCCCGAAGGGAGGCGACCCCAGAAAGAACTTCAAGAGCAGACCTGTCTTGTGTCATCCCAGTAACAGTTGTCAGCCAGCCCGTGTTGGTTGCCTCAAAACTTGGGTTAACAATAAAGTTTGTTCTTACAGTCTGACCTGTAGACGTTGTCTCAACGCTCGGGTTAGTGATTCTGTTAGACCTGAGAACCACGGCTTCTGCTTTAGCAACAGATGTGGAAGCATCTGTGGTTCCAGTCCAGGCGTAATCCCAGCCTTTAGCATCGGTAGTAGACCCGTCGAAGTAACCCTCGGAAATGTTAGTTTTTTCAAAAATGGCATTGCGCACAACAATACGAGAGCCAATAGGGATAGTTGCTGTAGACCCAATCAGGTGCCTAACCCCTGTTGATGTTGCTGTTGTCAGCAGAGGAGCAGAAGTCAGTCGGACAGTTTTTCCTGGGTCAATTGTTGTGGTAACAACTGCTGAGTTTCCTGAGCCAATGCTGGTCAGCATGGAGCGCAAGCTCAGCGACGGAAAACCTAGGGGTACTGTAATTTCTATGGACGCAATAGAGTACTCCCCAACCTGAATAGGGACAGGGGTTGTTTCAAAGAAGAAAGAATTTGTGGGGGCAACCTCATCGCTGAAGTCAATAACGGTACCGTTAATGTCAGGCGTTTGAGTTGCACCACTAGCAAGCAAAGTCCAGCCCGTCGTGGAGTTCCTCAGCCGTGGATTGGTGTAATAGTTGGTACGAAGAATTGACGTTCCTTCGCCAACATACTCCATGGAGGGGTTAGTCGCGACGTTCCGTTTGGTAACGTCGTCCCCTGTGCTATATGTAAAAGTTTGGTAGTCGGGGGTTGTAACAACAGTGTAGTTACCGTTATAAATTTCTCGGTTAGTGTTGTTGAGGACCGTACCAGAGGCAAAAGACTCTTCAATGTTAGAAGAGGTGCGTAAGAAGGAAAAACTATCAGACGTTGTTGCAGTAATAAACTCGTTGTCTGCGTTAAAGACAGCGCTTGTTGTGTTCGAGACTATTTGTTCCGGGTCTGTGGGGACAACTCTCGAGGGAATGTCTGCATTTGTTCTTGCGTATGTAATAGTCTGGTCAACAACATCAACAAACAAAATCTCGTGGCTACCGTTAAATATCGCGTTAGTGTTGTTTGTGATGTTACCGCTAGGAACAGCAATGGTGGGAAGGTTTGGTCCAACCCTGCTATATCTAATCTGGTCAGATGCTGGGGTGGACAACACAGCAAAAGTACCACTTAAGGTGGTGTTGGTGTTGTTAACAACGGAGCCTGAGGCCCCCGAAACACTAGAAGATTCGATATCAAGAGCAGACTTGATATAGGAGACAGTTGTTGAAGTAATGGACGTAATCGGGTACGTCCCACTTAGAACCGTGTTGGTTTGGTTAGATACGCTACGCCCTGTGTTAAGGGCTTGATTAGAGGTGCTCCCAGGTCTGGCAGTAACAATGGCGGAGATAGTTCCACCAGGAATCCCTGTGCCTTCTGTAATACTGTTCCATGCTCGGACGTAGAAAGAGTAGTCAAGGTTGGAATTTAGCCCATCAATAACAAACTGTTGCGAGCCAGTGGTACCCAGAAGAGTGTTGTTGGAGTAATACACTCGGTACCCTGTTGGAGTTCCGCCCTCAAGGGGCAGGTCCCACGTAAGAACAAGTCTTCCTGCAACCAGCTCGCTACCATTTACCTGAAAATTACGAGGCTCGCTTGGCTCACCAAGCGCAACAGTGGTGGCAACATTGGAGGGAACACTAGCAATTCCTACAACTTCAGAGATGGTGTTGCGAGCTCGCACATAAAACGAGTACTGAACTGAGGGTGCTAGACCAGTGACACCGAAAGTAGTTCCTGCGCCCGAGGTCTGAGCAATAAGAGTCCCCGAAGAGAAATAAATATCGTAGCCAGTAAGAGTCCCAGCAGTATCAAGCGGAGGCGTCCAGCTCAGGTCAATAACACCCTCAGGGGTGGGGGGTGGCGTTGCCGTGAGAGTGCGAGGGGGGCTGGGTGGCCCAGGAGACTTTGCACTAACTGCATTAGAGGGTGGGCCTGTTGTGGCGTTGATAATAGAGTAGTTGTTACGCGCCCTAACAGTAAAGCCGTAAGTTTGTCTCTGATTAAGCCCAGTAACTTCTGTAGTGGTGTTGCTCTCCCCGACAACACTTTTAACAAGTGTTCCGTCAACGTATATATAGTAGTCAACAATTCCGCCAGCGGTAATACTGGGGACGTTCCACGACAGCGTTACAACACTGTACGCAGTTGTACTGGGGATTGCGGAAACAAGAACAGGGGCGGTGGGAAGACCTATAGCCAAAACGGTAATAGAGCCAGAGTTTGCCCCCTCGGAAGCTCTAGCATCAGAGAATGCGTTTCTTCCTGCAATTTTAAAGTTGTACGTTGTGCCAACAACAAGCCCTGAAGCTATAAAGTTTGTGCCCGCGCCTACAGTAATGTATGTAGGTGTTGTCGAGTAGGACGCGTCCGTGCTGAGCTTCTGGTAAATCCGATACCCAGTAATTGTTCCTTTAGGAGTTTCTGGGGGGGTCCAAGACAGGTTAATTGTCCCAGAAAGAACTGCGTCTGAGGCACCAGCAAAGTTTCTGGGTACTGTAGGAAGCCCTGGCGCAACCCCAGTGCTTGTTCCAAAGCTTGGGCCACGCAGTCCACTTGTGTCAGCAAAAGAGTTTCGGGCAAAAACTTCATATGTATAAACTTGACCTTCAACAAGTCCAGAATTACTGTACGTTGTTGCTGGTCCAGAAAGCGCTATAAGAAGAGCACCATCTCGATGTACGTCATACCCTGTGATAGACCCGTTGGTTTGGGTAGGTGGGTTCCACGAAAGGTTAAGTAATCCTGCAGTAACAGAGTCTGCCCCAACAGTAAAGTTTAGTGGTGCAGAGGGCACCCCAGGAGCCGTTGCGGTGCTGGGGTTTGAGTCAGGACTTCTTAGACCAGTGCTATCTGCAAAAGCGTTTCTGGCTTGCACTTTGTAGGCATGTGCTTGCCCAGGAGTTCTGCCCGTGTCAACAAAAGTAGTTCCTGTGCCCGTTGTTGCGGTGATTTTGACATTGTCCCTGAATATGTCATATCCAGTAATAGTTGTAACTGTGGTGGCGGGCACCAACCACGTAAGGTATATTTTTCCTGTATCCGTGTCATTTGTCCCAGGGGTAGCCACAAGAGTTCGAGGGGCAGTAGGCACACCAGGAGCAGTAGCGGAAAGAGTAGCTGTCGCATTTCCCTCACCAAACTGATTAGTCGCCCGAATAAAGTAAGAGAAGCTTGTTCCTGTTGCCAGCCCCGTATTTGCAAAAACTCTTAAATCGGAGTCTAAGGTCGTTAGAAGGGTGCCACCTCGATAAACTTTGTAGCTGGTGATTCCCCCCTGAGTGTTTGTTGGCTCACCCCAAGCTAAGTCAATTCTTCCTGCCGTAAGACCGTTTGGGGTGACAGTGAAATTAATGGGAGCGGAGGGGAACCCACTAGTGACGACAGTTGCCGAGTTGCCGGAGGTGTCACTTGTTCCGTTAGCATTTGACGCAGAAACTTGAGCGTAGTATCCTGCACCAGGAGTGAGTCCACTAATGGTAATAGAAGTGCTACCTGTTGTGGCAACCTGAGAGCCGTTAAGGAATACTGTGTACCCCGAGATGCTCTTGCCACCATCGCCCGGGGCACTCCACGAAATACTGACTCGACCAGCAACGCTTTGGCTAGCTGAAATATTGGGGGCATTGGGTTGTGCTGGGACGGTGGACCAAACATAGTTTCCTTGGAGACCACCTGTACCGTTCCAGTTAGCAGTACCACCAACACCTGGACCACGGATAATGCTTCCACCGTTGCCGATGTACCTGGTAAACCGCAGCTGAATAGCAGTATTCCAGTTGATGCGTACCTGGGCTCCACCAGAGTTTACAACAGAGAGGGTACCAGTGCTTCTGGAGCCATTAACAGTAACACTATCAATGACCACAACACCCCTGTTGCCCGAAGGCCAAGAGCCAGCATTGGTTGCAACCCAGGAATTACCTACATTCCACGGTCCGGTAAAGGTACCGCTAGAAGCACTACCTCCACTACCGAAGGGTACGGTAACCACGGCTATGCCACCTTAGCGTAAGTGAACTGAGTGGCGCTAGGAACAGAGTCTATTGTGATGTTTCCATCAATCTCAGAGTTGGTAACGTTTGTGAGTGAAGGTGAACCACCAACAATAGAACTCACAACGTTTCCTGTCTGTCCATAATAGTAATACGTCAATGCTGTAGATGTCACAGACTCTACAACTTTTCTACCATTATACCCCGACCCGATGGTGTTGTTGGTGATGCTTCCTGTCGAAGTTGCGGAACCTTCAGCCGTTGTTCCAAACTGGTACGTGATAGTTCGGGTGCCAGGATTCACTGCAGTAATAACATGTGTTCCGTTATACCTAGAGCCAACCCCCGAGACAGTAATCTCTTCTCCTACCGAAAAGTTGTGAATTCCCGCAGTAGTCAGTGTACATGTTCCAGGAGCCCCAGAAGTAGCAGTACGGTTTGTTACTGTTGCGGTAGAAGACACATCAACATTGACATTAATAACATCTCCAACGTCAAAACCATGAGCCGAAGAAGTAGTCAAGGTCACTCGGCTTGTTGAGCCCCCTGCGTAGGACACTCCAGCGACAGTGGCTAGTAACGGGAAAGTAATAGTTATGCGGTCATTAATAGAAAAACCGTGAGAGCTACTTGTTGTTGCAACAACGTTTGTATCGGCAATAAACTTATTTACAATTGTTGCAGTTGTTGGAAGTCCAACCGTTATCGAATCCGACACAGAAAAGTTGTGGGCAGATGCAGTACCAATCGTGGCAATATTTGACTGTAGAGACTTACTAGCAATAGAAGAATTTGTGGGTAGCGCAACAACAACTTCATCCCCAACCGAAGCCCCATGCGCCCTCTCAGTCTGAACAGTAACAACATTGGCAAGTGAAGACTTGCTCAGAATAACTGAACTCTGAACCAGCTCAACCTCAACGGTGTCCCCTGGGTTAATTCCGTTCTCTTCTTCGGTTGTAAGAATTGCCAAGTTGTTTTCTAGTTCTTTATTGACAATCGTAGAAACCTCTTTAGAGACCACATCAATACTGTCTCCAACAGAGAATCCGTGTGGCTCTGTGGTTGTCATTGTCACAACATTGTCAAAAAGCTGTTTCCTAATCAGCGAAGCTTCTTCAGCAAGAGATACGTTAATTTCTTGTCCTGGAACAAGGAAGTGAGCTTCTCGGGTAGTCAGTTGTGCAATACCGTTAATATCATCAAAGTCTTTAAAAATAATGTCAAACGGGTCAATGCTGTCCTCAAATTTAATAAGGTTCTCGCCAGCAGATAGCTTCACCCAATAAACAAGAGTGTCGACGCGAGCTCGTTGCCCCACAAGATTGCCATTATAGGAAACACTTCGGTCATAGGTGTCGATAGTCATCACGTCACTGTTCTTCAGGCTGACACCACCGTCCTCTGAGCTCCTAGGCACGTCTGGATTAACAACATTGTAACTAAATGTGTATGGAGAACTTGTCGTGACAGACTCAACAACTGTTTCAACAATGTCATAAGGCTCACCAAGCCCGAAGACCTCAATAATGTCTCCAACTACGAGCTCATGCGCACTAAAAGTTTGCAATGTTGCGATGTTGTTGAAAAGCTCAGAGTTACTTATCCGAGCAATGGGACCTGTGCCACGAAGGGGTTGGACAATTCGGAGAACCTCACCATTTGTTGCATTAGTAATGGTGGAGCCCGCACCAATAGGACCAATAAGTGTAAAAATTCCCGTAACATCGGCAGTTCCTTCGTTGAATACCGTAATCTGACTACGGTTAACAACTGTACCCGAAGCGCCCGTCTGAGACTCTTCTAACCCAGCAAAAGTGTATGTAAAAGTGGTGCCCGTAATTGCTGTAATTTTAAATGTTCCGTTATACCTGACACCAACATCTGAAACAGTAACACTTTGCCCCACCGAGTACCCGTGGCTAGTGCTAGTTGTCAGGGTACAACTAGAAAGAGTTGCAGACCGAGAAACAATGACGAAAACATCTGTTCCACTCGTAGGATTGGTTGTCCTAGGAATAACTACTGTCTCAAAGCCATCAATGGAAGAGTCATTCCATTTATAGCGAATCGGGTCAGCCGCTTTAAGACCAATAGAAAACTCTGTGCGACCCCTAGCATTAACAGTTTGAATTTGTGGGCGACCGCTAAGGCGAACATACGATGCCCTGGTAGGCTCCTCATTTGTTCGAAGCCACGCGCCCTCGCGAACCAAGTTTGTTGCCGAGATGAGACGGTCACGGGCATAGGTAATCTGGGTCAGGTCCTTGGGAATGAACACACCGCGAAGGGTCATCTGCCGAGCTCTGTAGCGCCCCTCAACGTCGTAAGAACCGTCCTCTATTCCACGTTCAATATCGGGGATAGCGGTATCGGAGTGCCCCCACCATCCTTCAATATCCGTACACACCCACACAACTTCGTTTTCGTCAATGGTATTAAGAACCAAGTCGCCAATAGTGATATCAGCATTAAGTTGCATACCACCGATGGTCGGAAGTTGTTTAGGAGTAAGAGACCTGTCAACCGTAGTTGTTTCTTCATCCTGCGTGATGTTGTCCAAATACCCACCAACAAAGGAGGACTGCTCAAGCAGTACTGCGTCAGTCTTAAACTTTTTGCCCGAAGTCCCAGGAACAAGCTGAGTAATAGAAAACTTAAGTAGAAAAGCACCCGCAGGAGCATTACCAACTACAGAAACTCTCTGCCACCCCGAGTTAGCTGGAAGCTGAAGAATCTCAGAAGAGCTCTCAGACAAAAGGTCACCGACCGAGGAGTACCACGAAAGCTTAAGCAGGATGCTTGCGGTCTCATCCTCAATAAGAGCAACTTGCACATACGCAGAGCCAGCATAAGGAAGACCCACATTGGCGGAAGGAATAGCAATAAAGTTTGCTGTCTGGACCCCCGAACCACCAATGTTCGACTTAGTAACTTCTAAAGACGTCTCACCGTAAAATCCGTCAACAGAGCTAATGCTTATAGAGGCACCGTTGATACCGACCCAGCCCTCTGTACCCGACCGGAAAGAGGGGTTGGGGAGAAGATTCAGACGTGCCATTATGCCACCGAGCCTCTACGCATTTGAAATGATATCTCTTTAGAAATTGTCGTTGAAAGTGTTGATTTGTCTAGCTTCTCTGAAGGATTAACTGTAATTACAATATTATTATAGTTCTGACTTGGTGAGCTCTCATCAGAAGCAGTTGACGTGGGTCCACTCGCCATTGAGCTAGCAACCTGAGAGTACATGTTACCGACAGCGTTGGGCATCATGTTCACACCAAGACGTTTACCGACTTCTTCCCAAATTTTTACGTTACGGTCACGCATCCCAGGTTTACCTGAAATGAATGCTTCCCAGCGTGTCTCCGGTTCAGCAAACTTGTACAGGTTGCCAGCGCGTCCTCGGTAGATACCTGACGCGAAGCCACCATTTGCATAGGACTGTAGCATTCCATTTGCGCCCTGGGTAATAGTGCCATAGGCGTTGTATCTGACGTTGTAGTTTTGGTTGAACTGGTTTCTTAAGGTCTCCCACCAGCTAAGACCAGCAGTGTCTTTTGTAGCACTCAGGATGGGGGCATACCTGCGCTTTCGATTATCTTCTCCTGCGTACTCTGATGCTGCACCCTGCACCCCCTCGATACCTTCTTTACTCTCAGGTGCACCACTTAGTTCAATAGAAGATTCTAATTCTTCAGGTGTCATTAAAAGAGTGTTAACATACTCTTCAGCTTCCTCTTCGGTCTTGCCATAGGCCTCTGCTTGTTTAATAAGCTCAGTTCTATTTTCCTCGTACTCTCTCCTCAAGTCTTCTTGACTTCCACCATTCTCGTAGTTAGCAACAGTCATATCGTTCATAGCTTCAGCTGCATCCAAGAAGGCAGTTAAATTTCTTTGACCCGCCTCGGTGGTCTTGTCAAAACCTTCGTCTTTTTGTTCTTGTGTTGCTTCGGTGAGGGCGTCCATCTGCTCTTCAAAGCGGATAGCTGCTCTTTCACCACTAATAGCATCACTTGTAAAACCTCGAATGGTATTCGCCAAATCTTGAATTTTTCCAGAAGTATCCAGTGTTGCAGCGGAAGTGTTGTTGAATTGGTCTGCAAGAATTTTCCCCGAGGCTGTGGTGTCCCCCATACTTAAACCAAGGAGAGACATATCATCCGTGGCAAAACCATTTTCCTCTGAAAGAGTTCTTAACTCTTCCTTATACTGAGGCATTGTATTAAGGATTTTAAGAAGTTGTTCATTGCTTCCATCAGTGTTGGATGCTAAGTCTTTAAAAGCATCTTGAGCTTGCCCAAGGTTGACCGTAGCAACTCCGGCAAGAGTTTCACCGAAAGAGAAGAGAGTGTCGTCCGCAACTTGCCCAACCTTGGCTGCATCTCGAACTGCTGGAACCAGCCCCAAAGTTATAGTGTTAAGTGCTGCCGCAGTCCCGTTATTCCAATCGTACCATTTACCAGTAATACCAGCTAAATCATCGGAGGTTGTGCTTATGGACCTACCAAAATTGTCTATTGCAGTATTTTGCCATATAGAGTCAAAGTCAGTTTCGGTGATTCCACGGATAGAGTCATTAAAATTATTAAAGGCAATATCAGAAATCTCAGCTTCTCTGTTCATCGCGGACATAGCACTAGCAACACCAGAGAACACAGCAATAAGTCCAACTGCCTTAGCCCCCGCACTAACCATCCCCCCAAGGGCAGCCCTAGCCGCTATAGCTTTAGCAGTTGTTTGAGTTCCAAGTGCCAACCCTAGAGTTTGTACTTTAGATATTGCTGTGCCGATAGCGCCACTGAAAAAACCAACAGACCCAGACACAGCAAAGAATACAAACTTGGCCGTCTTTTGGATTGTGCCCAAGGCAAGAGCAAAGGCTGCCACTTGGCTCAAGGCTATAACAATATTTGCAATAAACTCATTAGCCATAAGAGCATTTATGACTTTTAAAGCAGCATTAAGAGTCTCAAAGAAAATTATGGCGGACAAGGAGTCCGTAAGTTTAGCTGCAAATTCATTAAGCCCCACCACCAGCTCCGCCATAGCGGGACCAGCCTCAATAAGCTTTTCAAGGATTTGTCCGACCGCAGGGGCACCCTCAGCAAGAATGTCAAAAGTTTCGCCAATAGCTTCGTTATCGCCAAGTTTAATCAGCTCTGTCAGAAGAGCACCAATCGAAGAAAATATTTTCTGGGTGTTCACTGAAGCATCCAAGAAATAATCTGAAAGTTTGTTTTGCCCGCCTGCCGTGTCGTCCAGATTCCTAAACTTATCTGTCGCACCAATTAACCACTGAACTAAATAGTCCCCACCAGAACCAGGGGCAAAGTTAGCTTGGATAAGCTGACCAATTCCCCCAAAAATATTCCCAATAATGCGCCCCCAGCCCGCAGCGATGTCTCCCGCACGAGAGAAGAACGCATCAAGTTCTCCAGTAGCTTGTTTTACATTCAAGAAAGACTCAAAAACGCCTGTGCGCTCCTCCACAAAGTTGAGGAACCGAACAGCCAGTGGGCTAGCAGCTGATATAAGAGAAAGTGCTATCCCCCAAACATTTCCAAGGGTCCGACCAAAAGAACGGATAATCGCTGCTGAAGCATTAAAAATGTACGCAGTTTTGTTTAGGTTACTCGCCGATGTAACAGCAAGAGCAATAGAAATAGCAGCCTGACCCATAGCCCCCGCAACAACACCAATACCGTCCCTCAAAGTGGGGAAGGCCTTCTCTGCGAGGAGGGTGATTGCTTCTTGGAGTGGGGGCAGGAACGCTTCAGAAGCAGCAAGTTTAAGCTCGTCATACAGAGGTTTTAGGCTGTTTAGGAATAAAACAAAATCTTTCTGGAACTTGTTGAGGTTGGCAAAGGGGTCCTTGCCACCACCACCACCTTTGGCGGTCTCCATAGCATCCCGAAGCGCCCGTTCGGCATCCTCTTGCGCCCGTATCCCATCTCTAACTACTTTGGCTTTATTTACCTCGGCGTCCGCCAGTCTTTCGGTGGCCCTGATAACAACATCAGTGCCCGCCACACCTGTCTGAGCCAATCTATCCTGCTCAGCATTCAGGTCTGAGGCTCGGTCCTTGGCTTGTCGATAATTGAGTTCGGCTTCTTTAAATGCTAAGGCACTTTCACGTCTCACCCGAGAGTTGGGCGGGAGGTCTTGTGTCCTAGCCAAAGTTTCTCTGGCACGCTCTAATTCAATTGCTGCGCGTTCCTCAGCAAGGGCAGCATCTTCAGACTCAAAACCTATTTTTTGGAGCTCCTCTTGACCCTCTGCAAGTGCTTCATTGTAGGCAATTTGAGACTCTTCGACCCGCTGGTTGGCTTCAGTAAGACGCTCCCTGTTATCCTCAATAACCATCGCTAAGCGCCGTTGAGCCTCTTCTATCTGCTCAGTGTTGTCTGCTACCGCTCCACCACCAGCAGCATTGTTGAGAGCTTTTAGGGCGTCAGACACACCGCTAAGGGCAAGCTTTGCGGAAGCAAACCCTACTCGCACACCAACAAAAATGCTTCCTAGTGAAGCCATAGAAGCAGCAGCACCACCCGCCGAACCAACCAAAGCCCCAAGTCCACCAACAAGGCTTGATACTCCACCAATTAAAACGCTGATTGCTGGCCCAAGAGATAAAAACGTTCTAGTCAGGGCTGCGTACTTTAGTCGAGCCTCTTCAGCTTCTGGGATTGCGGCAGCGATTCCGTCAGCAAACCTGGAAAAAACATTTTTACCACTTTTTTTGCTGAATCCTCGACCAAAAGCGTCCCCCATACTCTCACCAGCTTGGCGACCAATTTTATCGGCACCGCGAAAGCCTCGACGAATATCGCCTTCCACCTTGTCCGTGATGGCACGAACAATGATGTGCGCATCTCCTACAATAGCCAACCTAGTGCTCCTCGGATTTCGTCTTTAGCTAAAATATGTCTCTAGTACTACTTAATTTTACTATCTTTCTCACATGTTACTTTTGGTAGGACTCTTCCCACTCAGCTCTCTTAAGCTGAAAGTCAATTTCTCGGGCAATAGAGCGAGCTAGTTCGGTTTCGTCCATGCCTCGGGCGGGACTGACACTAAGATTGATGTTTCTGGTGTTCTGCCTTATAGGGGGTATCTCAGAACCTGATACGCGACTGTCGGATAAAGATTGAGTCATCGCGGAGTACATACCCCCAACAACATTGGGCGTCATAGTGATTCCCAGACGCTTACCAGCCTCTCGCCACACTGCTAAATTCTTTTCTTCCTCACCTGGTCGACCAGTAATAAGTGCTTCCCAGCGTGTTTCTGGCTCTGCAAACTGGTACAACTGACCGGGATAGCCTTGTGAATTGATACCCATCCCGCCGTTTGCATATTTCATTAATCCACCATCGGCACCAAATATAAGACCGTAAACTCCCCGTGTAAGAAAGTTTATTAGTTTCTCGAGGGGACTAAACCCATCACCCTTTTGACCACTAACAGTGGGGGAGTATCTACCCCCTCTTCTTTCATATGTGTTGGCTGTTTTTTGGACCCCGTCAATATCATCTTTAGTTTCGGGGACGTTGTCCGCAGCTACCATTGCTCTAATGTCATCTTCTGTTAAAAAGAGAGTTGCAATGTAGTCTTTAGCCACTGTATCGTTAAGTCCAAATTGAATCAGAGTATCGAGCATGTCCGTTCTTTGAGCTTCATTATCTTTAATCAGGTCCTCAACAGAACCACCATTTTCATAGTTAGCAATAGTTAAATCGTTGGACGCCTCAGCAAGGTCTAGAACTGCTGTTGCGTTGTTTCTTCCGGCCTCAGTATTTATATCAAGAGTTCCCCCATTAAGTCCTAAGGCGTCCGTGAGTGCACCTGTCGTCTCTATATAGTCAATCGCCTGACGCTCAGCGGATATCGCCTCACCTGTATACCCACTAATGGCATCAGCAAGGGCTTGAATTTTTCCTGTCGTATCAAGCGCAGCAGCTGATGTCTCGTCAAATTGTTTCTTAAGAATCCTAGAAGAGCCGTAGCTCCTCCCCTGAGCTATATCCAGAAGGGACACGTCGTCTGTTGCCAGTCCGTTAGCAAAAGCTAAAGCGCGTAGCTCATCCTTTAGCCCAGGCATCCTGTTAAAAAGATTCATAAGGGACTCTTGCGAGCCATCTGTCTGACTTGCCAAGTCTGCAAAAGATGCTTGAGCTTGACCGAGATTTACGCTCGCAACATCGCCTATAGCCTCTCCAAAACTGAACAAAGTATCTTCAGCTTTTGCAAAGCTGTCAGAAGCGTTCTTAAACTCAGGAATAATTAAGCCCACCGTGCCCCCAAGAAAACTATTAATTGCCTTATTTGCTCCATAAAATCCTGAGGTCATCTGCTCCATAGACACGCTTGCCTGGTCAGCACTGCCTCTAAAATTAAACATTGATATTTCTTGCTGTTCCCACACCCTGTTAAAGTCGAGAGATTTCACTCCACTAGCAGAAGCATAAAATTCGTCATACGCCCCCTGAGAAAGTTGCGCTCCTCTTGTGGCAGTCCCAATTGCAGTAGCTATCCCAGAGAAAGCAACAAGAGTGCCACCCATTTTTAGCCCACCCTTAACCATTCCAGCAAACTTACCCCTTGCCACTTTTGCTTTTTCCCCCTTACCAGCAATAATCACTCCTGCTGATTGTATTGCCGTGGTAGTTGCCCCAATTTGCTTGCTAAAGAATCCAACACTTCCGGCTGCAGCTTTAAAGGCAAATCGAGAAACTTTCTGTATAGTTCCGATTGCTAGGGCTAACGCCCCCACTTGACTAACAGCAATAAGTATTCCCAGTACCAGCTCGTTCTCTAAAATTCCTACTATAACTTCTAAAGCGGTAGCCAGAGTGTCCAAAAATATTGCTGTAGAGTCTGTGTCTGTCAGTACCTCGGTGAATTTTACAAAGTGCTCCACAAACTTCCCCAGTGCGGGAGCAGCCTCTAAAAATTTTTCAGCAATAATTCCTACTGCAGGCGCACCTTCGGCAAGAATGTCAAAAGTGTCTCCAATTTCTGGATTATCTCCCAACTTAAATAGCTCACTAGCAAGTGCTCCTATAGAAGAAAGAATCTTTTGGCTGTTGACTGACACGCCCAGGAAGTAGTCAGATAGTTTCTGACTACCGCCTGCCGTGTCGTCTAAGTTTCTAAATTTTTCTGTGGCATCAATGAGCCATTGGACTAGATAGTCCCCACCAGAACCAGGACCGAAGTTGGCTTGGATTATTTTTCCAAAGCCCGATGCAATATTCCCAAATATTGTGCCCCAATCAGCGGCAATGTCTCCAGCCCTCGAGAAAAAATCACTGAGCTCCCCAGTAGCCTGCTTTACGTTAAGGAAAGAAGCAAAAGCTGAAGACTTTTTATCCAAGAAATTGACAAAGTCTAACGTCATCTGATTTGCACCTGTAAGAAGTGACAAAGCTGAACCCCAGACATTTCCTAGGGTTCTTCCTAGAGAACGAATAATCGCAGCAGATGCCTTGAAGATGTACGCAGTTTTGTTAAGGTTGGTGGAACTTGTCAGGGCATTAGCAACGGATATAGATGCTGTTCCCATAGCCCCAGCAACAGTAGCTATCCCATCGCGCACTGTAGGGAATGCCTTATCTGCGATAAGAGTTATAGCCTCTTGGAGAGGCGGTAGGAACGCCTCGGATGCAACAAGTTTTAGTTCTTCATACAGTGGCTTCAGCCCAAAAAGGAACTTAACAAATTCTATTTGATACTCGTTCAATCCTTCAAAAGGATTCAACCCACCACCCATAGCTTGGTCGTTACCCTCCAAAGCATCCTTGAGAGCACGCTCTGCATCTTCCTGGGCTCTGGCACCGTCGCGCACAACCCGAGCCTTAGCAATTTCTGAAGCAGCGAGTCTTTCTACAGCCTGCGTAACGGCGTTAGTTCCGGCTACTCCAGTTTGAGCCAGACGGTCCTGCTCATCATTTAAGTCGGAGCTTAGGTCTTTTGCTTGCCTGTATTTAAGCTCAGCCTCCTCGAGGGCAAGTTCAGCTTCTCTACGGATTCTAGAGTTAGGTGGTAAGTCTTGGGCTTTGGCGAGCGCTTCACGAGCTTTCTCAAGTTCTAAAGATGCTCTCTTCTCCGCTAAAGCAGCGTTCTCTGCTCCAAAGCCAATCTGCTGTATTTCTTCCAGCCCAGCTGTAAAAGCCTCGTTTAGCTCTAATTGCGCCCGCGCCAACGCCTTGTTGGCATCTGCCAATCGTTCCCTATTGCTCTCAATAACAAGAGCAAGGCGTCTTTCGGCGTCCTCAATCTGGCGAGAGTTATCTACAGCACCGGCACCACCACCTGCAGCCTGATTAAGCTTGCCCAGAGCATCTGAAACCCCTTTAAGAGCAAGCTTTGCAGCGGACATACCTATTTTGAGGGCTGCAAAAATACTACCCAATGAAACTACAGAAGCAGAGGCAGCTCCAGCGGAGCCAACCAAAGCACCCAAACCACCTACAAGACTGGAAATTCCTCCGACAAGAACAGAGATTGCTGGTCCAACAATATACGATATTCTAATTAACTTCGTATACTGTAGCCTTGTAGCTTCAGCTTCCGGGATTGCTGTTTTTATGGCCCGAGAAAATCTAGTAAATACGTTAGTAGATTTGGATGCTCGACTGAACCCTTTAGTGAATGCCTCGCCCATGGTCTCACCAGAGCGGGTCATCCCTCGGTCAGAGTTTTTAAAACCTCGCCTTAGGTCATCATTTATTTTGTCGGTCAGAGAGTGGACAATAATATATGCGGAGCCAACCACATTATCAAGTGCCACAAGAAACTCCTTAGTTCATCGGAGCATCAAGAATATTTCCAAAAGGAACCTCAGACCCACCATCAAACTGTGTTGGTGGTGTGTAAGGTTTTACTTCTTTTCTTTTTGGATTAAACGGTTTGATGTCAGATAACTCTTCTGTAGGTTCAGTATCAAAATATAAATCTGTACTTCCACTAGCGTTCTCTAATTTTACTACGTTTCTATCGGGGCTAGAGCTTTTAACCTTCTGCCCATATTTATACTCTGTGTTATACAGATTTTTGTAGATACTTTCCCTGACCTGAGAGCGAGACTCAGACTCCATTTGGGTAGAGTAAACCAAGTCCTCTTCAAAGTAGTAGTGCAAGACATCGAGCATGTCTGACGCATCTAAATCAGCTAAAGGGACTTTCTGGATGATGCTTTTACCGTGGATATACGGCCAGAGGTCTATTGCCCACCCGATGAGTTCTCTGGCCGTTGGGTAGGGCGGTTAGTGTACTGCTCAATCAGCCATCCGGTAATTTCTCCCAGAGTTTCGACGTCAACAATTTTGTCTTTGTCGTGTAGCAAAGACTCAAACCTTTTATAGCTCTCATCGTGGAGGACACTACTAAAGAACTTTTCAATAAGCTCTAAAGAAATTGCAGAGTTCTCCCCCTGAGACATGGATACAATCTCCATCAGGACCTTACCCTGGACCTGCTTAATACAGTGAAACTCTTCTTTGTGAATTTTGAATGAGAGTGGTTCAATCTCATCCAAACTCTTCGAACCGAAGTCCTTGAAACGCGCCATCATTTTCTCCTTGTTGTCTTTATTGGCAGAGCGACTCTTTATGTCACTCACTATTGTACTAGACTTTCACTAAATATAGCTGGTCCGAAAGATATTTGTTTGGTCTTGTTCCGGGGTGCCTCACAGCCCTACTATAAACAATTCGAGCACCTACCCGAAAACGCAACATGGTAGACCTTGTTGGCAAAATTACATGAGCTATAGTCCCCTCATGGTGCATATAAGCGTGGCTCTCCTTGGAACCAATCCACAAATACTGACCCCTAGAAGACCTAAAGTGGACCATTTTTATAGAATTACGCAAGGCACCAGTATCGACACCAACCTGCCTACGCGCAGCAGCTACTATCTTGTCACCCTTTTTAGCTAGGTATTCCCCCACTAACCCGCCAGGGCTGTTGAGCATATGCCCCAAAGCAACTTTGTCAATAACAAGTTTTTTTACAGTGAACCCAAAACCACTAGCGCCACCACCGCCAGCGCCACGGCCTGCATTCTTAATCATTCCAGCTAGACGTCTAGCAACACCCGCAGCTATAGTGTCGGGTAGTCCGTAAGTCATTAGGGAACCGCCATTGTTATCTGCATTAGTATGCTCTGAAAACCGCCAGAAACCTCTCCGGATGAGACAGTTGCAATCACTCCAGGACCGTATAAACCTGCGTCATCCCACTGGTCTAGAAGATTCAAAGAGTGCATTAAAACCCACGCATCAACAGCAGAGATTCGAGATGCTTTCTCAATTTTATCTGCAGAAGGGACTTGACCGTTCTGCCCCACCACGGGGATAGCCCGTGTAACCATAATCTCCATAACTGCAGTTCTGGGCTGATTACATCTTTGCGGGGTGGAAGCTTCGTCTCCAGGAGGGCCCAGATACATTTGAGTGAATGAGACCACCAGCTGTTCGCAATCAATGGCTGGTGTTGTCATGGTCCAGTATCGACGTCTAGGCACGGGTACGCCATAAGACTCAAAAAGAGCGACAACTCGAGAAAGCACCCCGTCCAGCAGGTTTACTAAATCAAGAGCAGACTCGTCCAAATCTAATGTGTAAATATCAATATCTACTGCCATGGGACTTCCTTACGTCAGATTGTCATGTCTACTGTAAGGTTACCCGATTCAATGTAGGTTGATGCCCCATCTTTGTTTGCATACAAGTCCCACGTTCCAGAATTAACAAGGGTCAAAATTAAATATGCTTCTCTATAGGGCACTGTCAGGGTGATATTGCCTGAATTGATAACTACAGAACTTCCGGGAAGAATTTTAGATTTGGACCCACCCTTGCTTCTAATCATCAGTTCGGGAGTCCAGCCAGCCTCATCCACAAGGAATTCTGCAGATATTGACGCCAGAGTCAAAGTAACTGAGCCACCATTTTTAGAGACAACGATGTCTTGGGTGGAAACTGGGTATGTCAGGGTTTCAGGAGAATAACGCCTTGCGCGAGGAATATCGGGAGAAAAAACTTTTGAGCGCTTTTGGGCCTTGTTGGGGTTGTTTGCCTTCAGGAACAAGTCGATTTCGTAGATGCCCATACGCATCTCTTCGAGGAAATCCTGCGAGTCTAAGACAGTGTATGTAACACCCTGCCTAGATACCGATGTAATACGCTCTGGGAGGGCACAGTCGCTGTCCTCAGTCCACAACTTAATAAACTCTATAGCGACACGCCTAGCAGCCATCTTGCCCAGCACAGGAGGTTCTGCGCCATATGAGTAGCTAACCTCAATATCGGCGGGAACAATCAAAGCGCCCTCAGAGAACTGGAGGGTCGAGTGGTCTACCAAATAGTAGCTATCGGGGTTTACAATGTCTCCTCCGACATTGCGTACCGTCTTAATTTCTCTGATTGGTTGCCCCCGGAGGCGAATTCTTGTTTCAGCAGCCACCCAAGGTTGTACAAGCTCAAGTGTCTTATTAATGCGAGAATTAAGAATCGCAGCTTCTTGAAGAAGTCTAGTGTTGATAAGCGGAGCAAATCTAATGTACCGCTCGGTAACTGTCGATAGCCCCGTGTACTTTCTCCCCGACAAAGCCCACATAATGTAGGAGGCTGAGCGCACCGCTTCTTCAGCGTAGTCCGAATTCTCCCAGTCTGGGCCCAAATCGGATACGGCAACCCAAAGTCCTGTACTCATTTATGTCTCCTTAGATAGAACGGGTGACACACTTATGCAGTGTGCCACCCGTTCAGCCAACTGCTAATTAGGAGGTTGGGTCCTCGTTAGAGCTGATGACGTAGTCAATTGCATCGTCAGCGTTGTAGTCCTTGCTTCCAGGAACGTTGTAGGTACCACTCTCGTTGGCATCTGGCAATGTGTTAACAGCACGTGCGTCTGGGTCAACAATCGCAGTTCCAACTGGGGATACAGCAGCAGAGACACTGTCAGTACCAGCATTTGAGTAAGTAAATGTGGTTGCCGTTGGGGTTCCAGCAATCTCATACCTGCCTGTGAAGCCAAACATCGAGTCAAACACAGCCGTACCAGTTCCTGACGAGCTTCCCGACACTACTGATGTGACAGTGAATGCAGAGGAAGTTACAGAAGCGATGGTAAAGACTCCGTTAAACGTGCTTGGTGTCAAACCCGAGATGGTGACTGTTTGGCCACCTGAGAAGCTGTTTTCGCAAGTGTAGGTAACTGTTGTACCATCACCGGACGCAGCTGTGATGCTCTCGCTAACCTCAGCGCCTGCAACAACAACTTTTTCACCAGGTGCAAAGTCGTGCGCAGTTGCAGTCGTAAGAGTAGCAACATTAGCAAGACGAGCCTTGTTAACAACGGTGTTCGAGATGAATCCGTGCCACGAGAAGAAGCCGTTACGTCCGGTAGGTGCCCAGTCGTCGCGAGCGTAGGAGTAGGGACGCTCGGCGGCTGTTGGGAACTCCCAACGGTCATCGATTCCATCACCGAAGTTGATGTTGCCCAAGCCGTAACCTTCGAAGGTGTTGGCAAGCATACCGTTTTCGATAACTCGGTCGCCACTCTGACGCATCTTGACATAGGGGAACACCCAGTGGAAGTACGGCAGTGTTGCGGACTTTTTGCCGTCCTTGATGGCGAGAGACCAAGTCTCAATTGCCACACCGTTACCTGCAGGGTCGTCTCCAACAGCAGGAGCGGCCCAACCAATGCTACGGTTGTTGGGGCTGGCGAAAGTTCCGAGGTTCTTGCGGAGCAAGAGACCACCAGAAATAAGGTTTGTAAGCTCAGGGTCGGGCTCACAGATAGCAAGTTCCATAGTGATACGCTTTAGCGTGTCAGGAGACTTGTAAGTCACACAAACGGAACCGTTTGCAGACTTTTCGGTCATTTCATCGCCCTCTTCATATTCGGGGGTGAACGAAATTCGCATGAAGGCCGAGGTGGTGTAGCTGTCACCGGGACCGTTGAGAAGGTTTCCGTATGCATTGAGGCGGGTAACACGAATGGACACACCCTGAATGCTAGCGGCATAATCTTGAGTAGCCATGTTAGCTATTCTCCTTTTTTAGCTTGTTGGTTATTATAATTGTACAGTTAAACCGACAAGTCGACTTTAACTGCTAGGTGTATCGAAGTGTCAAAGTACGCAACCGCAGGCCGTGTAGCTTTTATTCTCATGTCATTCTTATTACCCGACACGTTGTACCCTTGGGACAATGTATCGTTGACGACTTCAGACTTACCGAGATGAATATTGGTAGTTCCAGAAGCGTACATCCATTTGTTTGTATCACTGGCAGCAGCGCCAGTCTGTCCAACAGGCCCAGCGCCCGTATATCCTGCACCCGTAGCAACAGGAGTGCCCAAGCGGGTAACTAAGTGTTCTTTTTTCTTGTCGAACTCGATAGCAGTACCCAGAAGAGAAGCAATATGTTTAGGCATGTGGATAACTCCTGTCTCTCCTGTGGGAGAACTGGAAGCAATATATTGCTCCAAAATAGCAAGAGCTTTCTTTGCCTCAAGAGCTGTCCCACCATTAAGAACAGTGGCTGTAGAAGCATCGCATAAGTATGTGTTGTTGAGCGACTCTGCCTGAGCAATCGTCCCCAGCCAGAGTTCTGTTTCTACAGCTTTCTGAGAACTAGCATCAAGCTGGCGAAGAACACGGGCAAACCGGTCCTCGCCATTCAAGCCAAGAGTAGAAGCGTTGTCTTCAACTTCAATAAAAAACGGAGTAATATTTTCAATAAATCTTGCAACATCATTGGCCAAAGACTGAGAGTAAATTACATCTTCAGTGTTACTTGTCACATCCCAGTTGCGAATAGCAGTAGGGCGAGAGTCTAATAGTTGTGAAAAACCTCTAATCCACTTCTCGTCATATGCGCGAGAGGTGTGGGTCGTGGGAGGAGCTACACTGAATACTCCATAAGGGTACGGGGTAAGTTTGAGCGGTTCAACAACGCCTCTAGAAACCATGTGTGTGCAATCCTCTTCTTAGTGTTCTGGGGCTCCCCCCAGGCATAAGCCCAGGGGGAACCTTCAGAGTTTTGATTGAGTGTTTAGTACTCAATCGCGGCAGCGGATGCGCCACCAGTTGTGTCGCGCAGGGCCGCAGCAACACCGTTGACCGAAATGGTCGAGGTGATAACAAGCGCCTCTGTTCCAACGAAGGCAACACCCTCGAAGGTCTCAACGAACATTTTGTAGTCGTTGGTTCCAACAAGACCCGAGTCACGGATAATTCCGAGGTCGAGTGTTCCACCGTCAAGGAACAAGAATGTTCCCTCAGCAAACAGGTACCACGAGAACGAATCGGGGAACTCAAGAAGTGCAGCTGCACCCTGAGAGCCAAACACGTTCTGGTCAAGCGAAGCAACCATCGTGACGTTGGAGTTAGCCAAGTAACCATTGATTTCTGCGGTGCTTACGGAGAGTGTTCCATCTCCAGGCATAGCCAGAGCCAGGTCTGCAGCCATTGCATCGTAAACCCAAGAAGGGACGATTGCGCGGAGCTGAGTCGTGGGGTCAATGCGGTGGCGCGAGCGGTACGCTGCGGCAGAGCGCTTGACCTGCACCAAGAAGTCGCGACCAAAGCCAATAAGGCTGGTGGTCGTAACAGCTGTAGATGCAGTGGCAATGCGACTGAGGATGTTCTGCTCTGCCTCACGTGCGTGCTGAATCAGACCAAGCTCGTTGTGGCGAGCAAGTAGTTCAGGATACGCGCGAGTGAACAGGTTACCAAACTGCATCTGGAGTGTGACAGCGTCTGTGACGGCAGTCTGCTCCGAAGCGGCGGTAACTGTCAGGCTAGCCTTAACGTTCGATTCAGGAGTGGTGTCGGTAGTGTTTGTCCACACACCAACAGCATTTGCATAGCCGGAAAGAACAGGCGGTGTTACATAGCGAACTCCGCCACGGTCAGCCTGGAAACGGGGAAGAGAGTCGCGCACGGGGCGGATAGCCGTCCCGAGACCAAACACGTCGTAGCGCACCTCAAGAGGTGTGGCAAAGCCACCAGTAGCCACAAGGGCCTGGGGACCAACAACGTTGCTAATCTTTGCGCGGTTTTCTTCGGGGTCAGTACCGAGCATACGGTCCTCGGGGTACTGCGTGGTGATAGAAGCAACAATGTGTTGTTCTCCATCTCCACCGTTAACACGACGCAAGCTGTGGAGACGTTTCTCCATAGCGTCTGCAACTGCGTGCATGTCGGTAAGGGTGCTACCTGCCGAGTGCCCCGGAATGTCAGCACCAGCAGTGATTGCCACTGGAGCATATGTCGCGGGGGCTACGGGGCGACGGTCAGCAGGAACGTCAATCGTTCCATCAACTGCGGCTGTCACGGGTGCCTCTTCCTGAGCCTCTGGCTCACTAGTTTCTGTTTCGGGTTCTGTAACAGATGCTTCGTCCTCAACAGCGAAAACTTCTTCGCCTGCTGACTCTTCAACAACTGCTTCTTCTGTTGCTTCCTCAGAGGGGGATTCCTCTGGCTCTGCAGATAGTTCTGTCTCCTCGGCTGAGAAAGCTTCGGTGGGCTCTTCGGCAGGGGTAGCTTCAGCTACCTCAGCTTCGGTCTCCACGTCGGCGCTAACTTCAGCTGACTCGACAACGGTTTCGTCGGATTCTGATGTGAACTCTTCGTTCTTTTCCGATTCGGTTGATGCTGTGGACATAGTCTTATCCTTATCCTCGTCCTCTTCTTCGTCTTCCATGGCAGGCTCTTCTTCCTCCATAGGCTCCTCCATTTCTGAAGGCTCCTCAACGGGCATTTCTGCCTCATCGTCGGAAGGAATCTCTTCCTCGTCCATGGGAGTGGCTGCTGCTTCTTCGATACTGTCTCCCTTAACTCGGGCAGTGGCTTCTGCGGCGCGAGAAGCAAGCTCTTCAGCTTGCGCAACACGGCGCTGACCCTCTGCTCGAACGGTTTCCAACATCTCGGCAAGAGCTGTCATGGCATCAACTGACTCGGGAGTTGTGTCTCCAGATTCAACCGACTCAAACTCAGTGACAATACCAGCTTCGAGCTCGTCAACTTGTTCGTCGGCGAGGTCAGCTAGCCTGTCCAGCTGCGATTTGATTTGGTCCACTGTACTTCTCCTTTGGGCCAGTCAGACACAAAGGCAAGGGTTTGCCTTTGTGTGTTCGAATAGTCTAAGATATAGGGACTAATACACAAAGATTTGTGCTAGGCACTACACCAGCTAATTTATAGTTATATACTACACTAAATTTACGTTAGTAATCTGAGCATTCTGTTTAGTTGAGCAGAAACTTCTGCTTGACTATAGACGTCAGCACCTGACATAAATGCACGTAGTTCTTGTGTTGCAATCTCGGCATCTTCTGCTCCGATTTTTTCTTCCACTCGAGAAATTAATTTCTTAGTGAGAGTCTTGAGGGTTGCAGGTAAATCGCTGTACCTAATCTTCTGCGCTTGATTATCAAACGGCAGAGGAAGGTTAGATATTACCTTGCCCAAATCTGATGTTGCCAACCGAACATTCTCCAGAGAGTCTGCATTAAGCGCACCCGAGTCAAGACGGTCAACAGTGTCGATAAGGTCCGAAGAGGCCTCAACAGCGCCAGCGTAGTCACCAGCATTATCAAGATTCTCAGCCTCTTGAATTTTCTCAATAACGCGCTGATTTCCGCGAGTACCAAGGTTCTGTTTCAAACGTGCAAGAACCAGCCTAAACTTACCCTGAGCATCTCGAGGTTGAGTTTTTGCAGTGTATTTTTTCTTGCCTGTCTCGTCATACTCATCTTCACGAGTGTCGCCTTCGGGAGAGTCAACTGGTACTACATCTTCCTCTTCCTCAATCTTTTCAGCCTCTTCAAGCGCGTCTTCTTTGATGGAGGGGTCAACCGTGTCGACCAACTTGCGTAGGTCCTCCGAGGCAATAAACTCATGAAGTTCTTTAGACACTAGTTCTCCAGCTTGGCGCTTAACTCTGAGATACGTTCCCGCATTTCTTCGATTGAATACGCCTTAGACGAGTTCTTAGGGTTGGCCCACTGCTTAGGAATCATGGCGGTCAGCCCCAGAGCTTTTGCCCTGTCAATGATGTGCTTGCGAATGTCCATACGACCCCTCAGGGGTGAACGATTGTAAGTCTTAACCGCCTCCTTCATGTCGCGCTCGTCCCTAATTGGGTAAGAACCATCAGCCATAGCAATGCCATCCTTGACAAGCTTCTTCATCTCTTTGTCAGAGATTTTGACAGCAAACTCGGAATCCTCAGCGGAGTCAGAAGATGCCCAGCCCTCGGGAATCATGTCCTCGCGGTTAAGCTCCATAGCACGCTTAGTGATGTGCGCACTAACCTCTTCTTTAGGAGACTTGCCCAAACCATAGGTAGTGGTGGCGTTCTTAAGGTCATCTTCGTTCCTAATGGGGTACGAACCGTCTGGCATAGCCTTGCCCTCTTTAGCAAGCGCTTGACGCTTCTCCTCTGTAAACTTACCAAATTCGTTAAGCGCACTGAAAGCAAGGAATCTGTTATCAGCATGTGTAACATTGCCTCCCGCAAGAACTGCAATCTCGGGGAGTTCAGTAGAGATAGCAAACATCATCTCAAGAGGCTCTTCACCTTCAGAGTAGCTTTCCTTGCGCATGTCTTTAGGCATAGATGAAGCCTTCAACTGCCAAGCCCACTGCTGGTGCATGTTGATACGACCAGCGAGGAAGTCTGCAACACCCTGCTCGTTCATTGAATCTGCAACAGCAAAAGCTTCCTTGTAGTCATCAATGATTGTGCTGTTAGACAAGAACAAGTCATAAGTCATAGCCTCGCATGAGGAATCTTTTGTTCCCGAGGAAGCAATCGCACTCATCTGAGCAAACTCTGAGATGCTAAACGGAGCGTCATACCCGAGCTTAAGAATGTTCTCAGCAAGTGGGTCAACCGACCCATAAACCTCTTCGTAAATCTCACCGAAGAACTCGTGATACTGAGGGAAGTTCTTACCCTTGACGTTCCAGTGATACCCCTGAGCAACAAAGCTAAAGGCAACAACATCAGCAAGAGTCTTCTCCAGAATGGGAATCAAACTAGGTATGACTTCTTCATAGAAAGCGTCTGCAACAATAGGCTCTTCTTTGGGGGCTGGGCGCAAAGCTTGGAACTTTGCCCGAGCTGCCTGAGCGGTAGCAATAAGAGCAAAACGCTCCTTCTCTTCAAGCTTGGAGAGTCTCTGCTCCAACTCGTGAACAGGGTTGCTACGCATCTTGGCAAGAACCGAAGCGCCTGCTGCCACAAGTGCAGTAATCTGTCCAGACGAGACCATGGCGCGAGCAATGGGAAATCCTGGGACATTAACTTGGCATACGGCAACCAGCTCGAGGCTACCGCGAATGGGACGCCAGTCACCTGAAGGAGATGAAGCGCGAAGGGCGCGAACCTGCTCGGGTGTAACACCTGGGCGTAGCGAACCAGCAACCCAGATACCATAAGCATCCTCACCAGCACGCACGTCAATAACAGCGCTAGCGGTGTCATCATAGTGCTTTACTGCCTCAGAGGCGCTTGCACGAATGTCTGCGTGACCACCGGCGAGGGTAATCTGACCAACTCCAATGTCGTCGCCCTCTTCTGTGCGAAGAATTCCGGTATGAAAATATGAATAGTTGCTACGGCTACGAGGGGGCTTAGTCCCTGCAACCATACCAATGTGGTCAACATCCCATGCTGCGATATGTCCGTATACACGGCCTTCATCAGTAACAGTCAGTGGGGTGGGCTGAGTTAGGTTCGGGTTAGTGAGCCACGACTTGGGCGGGGCCACGGGGATGGAACCAGCGATAAGACCTGAAGCAACAACTGCCTCAGCCTCAGCGGGCTCAATGTCTTCAATGTAGATTCCGTCGGGAATCATAGTATCCTCCTGATTAGTGTCCTCGTACTCATCATTCACAAGAACAATTTTACACTCTTGAAAAGCGGGCTTAGGTACTATTGTAACCGCCATTACACGAGCCTTACTGATTATGATTTTTTCTTTCTTGATTTTGTTATCTTTGTCATCATCATCACTTGCTTCTTCAACTTCTTCAGATGCTTCAAAGCGGTCCATATCGGCAGAAACTCCCCGAAGGAAGCCCGCACGGACCAGCCTTTCGGCTTCCTGTCCGTATGCCCCCGAGTCAAAAACTCCGTAGGCATTTCCAATACCCTCTTCTGTCTGCTCCATGGCATCAATCCGACCAACAACAACTGAACCATCATGTCCATTGCCTGTCTGAATCTGCCACAATAGAGGAAGAGGAAGCTCACGAATCTCAATAGCACCCTGCTTAAACTTACGACCATCCCCCGACTCAACACCCTCGGGAATAACAAGAGGAATACTAAACTTTCCTCCGCCATACATATTGCCTGCCCCAGAAACTAGAGAGCTGGCACTACCCTTTGTGGACTTAGGGTGGCTTGCAGGAAGCAAATCATTATCTGTAACGTACTTGCTGTTCTTCGGAGACCCAGACTTAAGCAGGTGCAAGAATGCGTTAACCCTTGCCATTGCCCAGCTGTTGCGGTTCTGGTCTGGACGGTGCGAAGTAGAGAATGCTCCTGCCCCACGACGGTACACAGCCTTCAGAGTACGGAGATTAGCCTTACGACCATCTTTTGCCTTCTCGTTGTGCTTTGTTACTTTATTGGACAACGCCTTTTCAATTTTTTCAGTGAAGTCTACATTAGCTCCCGAAGAGGCTGAACCCGCCTTATTCTTACTGGAGCCCTTAATTTGGTCTTTCTTAGGGGAAGGCTTAGAACCAGCCGTAGCAACAAGAACCTCATCCTCAGGAAAAAGGTCAGTTTCTGGGCTATAACCAAAATCTTCGTAATAAAGCTCTTGTTCGTTCTTCAGCATCTTATAGATATTGGCTGGAATCTCATCTTCACCGCGAAGGCGGTACGCAGCTGTCCTGTGGTGTCCATCAACCAAGAGAGGACCATCCTCTGTAATAAGCACAGAAATAGGCTTCAAAGACTCAAGAACCTCAGCAATGTTTTCCACCTCAACAGAGTCTTGCGTAGGAATCAAGTCATCAATATTAATTTTTTGAACATCAACAGGCTTCTGTTCCTCAACAGCTTTCTCCATTTCTGGAGTGCGGTAAATCGGCTCAGGGATAAAGAAGTTCCGGACACTAACCCCCGCGGAGGCAAGAAGCGCCCTCTCCGCAGACTCACGGAGAATCTCCTCCACAGAAAAAACTGGAACAGAATAGTTGAGAAGTTCTGACGACTCAAGAACTGATGTTTCTGTGTTGCGTCGGTCTCCAGGCCACACGCCATTCATTTCTTTGTGGCGAAGTGCACAGTAACCCTTGGCGCGGGGACCCAGATACTTGCGAAGATTACGGACACAGCGCGTCCAGTCTCCGCCAGTTCCCCAGCGAATCTTTGCACCACCCTTGCCCACAGTCCAATACTTACGAAGATTCTCTGCGCCACCACGATTGCGGTCAGCCCCACCAGCAGCTACAAGAGAATATTCTGAGTAGTCCAAAGCCTCGATGTCAGACAGAAGCACAGCAATGTCTGCGTCAATCTCAAAGTCACCAGAGACAGTGTCTTCTCGAGCAATAATATCTTTGAGAGGGGTCTGCATGTCTTCTGCAGTGACCTTAGTAAACTCTAAGGTCTCCACCCCAGCATCAAAGTCCCCGAGCTTAGCCCTCTCCATTCGAGCGTGCGTAGAAGTGTAATAGCCGAGTGCATTCTTATGAAGCATCTGGCAATAGCCCTTAGCCCGAACGCCCAGGTAGGGAGCCAGCTGACGAACACAGCGATACCAATCTCCACCAACACCCCACTGAATTTCCTTCGCACCTGGACCAGCAATCCAGTACTGACGGAGCTTCTGAGCGATATTCTCTTCTTCAGTACCATAAATTCCTGCGGTGATGGGGTCGTTACCAAACAGAACTGTTAGCGCAATAGAAGCTGTAACTCCCTGAGAAGCATCAACCTGAGTGATGACATCATTCAATGTCTCAGAGTCAAGAGGCACAACAGGGGGAGGTGTAGGCGAGTTCAAGTCAGCAAGCATCTTCGGGTCACGAGCCCACTTGCCCTGGTCCCTGGTGTACACCATAGGAGAGGTAGAAACTGTGCTTGCAGGAACAAGACTAATTAAATTCAAAACAGCGCGAGGGTCATCCGCATCAACAACAGCCATGTACACGGGTTGTACATCTGTCGTGTCGGGGCTAACAAGCTTTTCATCGGCACTGGCAGTGATGGGGTTATACCAAAGACGGTTGGGAGAGAATCCGGCACCATCTTTTTTATTGAGCCAGTCCTTCAGGAGTGGGTGGTCATAAGCGTCTGTAGTGAGAGACTTACCTGTCTCCTGCTGTAGTTTGCGACCGTAGTCCCCAACATCAAGGTTGGGTCCACTACCCTTTTTCTGAACTTTGGTGGGGCTCGGAGTTGCTTGTGGAGTGAAAGAGTCTCTCTGAGACTTAACCCATGCTGGCCAGTTAGACAGCATACCCTGTATGTCTTTAACGCCCATAGCGGGAAGAGTCCCAGGCAACTGAGCAACAGAACGGTTGATAGGAGTTCTTGGCTCACCAAGGATTCCAGAAGTATCAATCTGCTTGATGTCTTTGTTGATTTGATTGTCGTAGTTAGACTCATTTTCAACAGTGTTGCCAGGAACAGTAACTTCGTTACCGTTATCTAGTTTAACATTTACACTCTTCGTGCTGGGGTCAACGGAAGTAATAATTCCAGAACCACGGGTGGGGTCATTACCTACCACAACCCGAGAGCCTGCTGTTGCAAACCTACCCTGCTTGTTGCGTACCTGCTTAGAAGCGTTCTCTGAGCGCTCCTCAGGTGTATACTCCGCATCACCCTCAGCGGGCTCTTCTCCCTGGAATGTTGCCGTTCCAGAAGCCATCAGAGTCCTGTCAATAAACTCCCAGTCCTCATCCTCAATCGCAGCTACAGCAAGCCCAGCCTCGTACTCATCAATATCCTCAACAGTAACAGTCCCATAGGGCGCAACAAAAAGACGAGCTGCAATAATAATCGCGGATTCGGGGTCAATAGTGAGGTGGGTTGATGCAACTTCTTCTTCATCAAGAGCCTTGTCATAGTCCCAAATCGTAGGCTCAACAATTCCCAAATCGTCCCAGCGTCCGTCATCCCACACCAGGCATTTGTTGTCAGAATCTATTTTATACAGTCGGTCCATCCCAGAACCATCAAGCTTAACCCGAGCAACAAACTCAGACATATAGTCTGGGGCGTCGTCATACGTAAATTCTTCAACCTCTATGCCTTTTCGAGGCTCTTCTCCCAAATCATAACCCGTAGCGGTAAGAGCTTTTTTCTCCTCGCGCTCAACGACAGCTTTAGCCCAACGCCACCCAGCGTCACCACCCCACAAAGCCCACGCAATTCGCCCGTTGCTGGGGAACCCGTCTTCTTTGGGCTTGTAGCCCTTGCCTCTTTTGTCCACCTCGTGGCGGGGAAAATACTTGGCAATGTGGCGAATCTTTTCGACTCCGACTTGGTCTCCACTAGCAAGAGTTCTGGCGGTGTTTAGTCCAACCTTAGTACCGCCCCTGTCTTCTTCTTTACGCCACTCTAAAGCTTTTTTAGCTTCGGCTCTGACAGACTTAGGGACGGTGTACTTGCTACTCGAGCCCTTACCCGAAGCAACAAGACCACCCAAACTTGCTTCTGCTAGTTCGTTAGTTTCCTCCGTGGGTTGTAACTCATTAGAAGACCACTTGCGAGATGTAGTAAGGATTCCTGATGCACCAGAGGCAACAACAAGACCGACCTCAGAGTCAACAACAACACCCCAAGCGCCACTTGTATAAAGCATAAGAGCGCCAGAGGCACCAAGAAATTTTGTCATCGACCCTACTACCTAACGGGGGAGAGGTACTCTTGTGCTTGCTCATAGCTGAGCGCGTCACTGTCGTACATAGTAATAAACTCTTCGGCGGTGTCCGCTTTTACATTAAAGGGGACAGTCCCATCAAGGCTAGTATCTATTGGAGCTATAGAAATCCAGCTTTCGTTGATGCGAACAAAAGCTCCGTACCTGTTCAGGTACATAATGGAGATAATGTCATCGCTCTCGGGGGACTTTAGTGCAATGAGCTTCTCAAGCTCATCTTCAAGATAGGCCATCTTGAGAGTCTCCTCTGGTTGTATGAGTAAATATTGCAAAGCCACTACAGGGAGTGGAATTTTTAACTGTGAAATCCACTCACCGTCTAAGTCTGTAACCTGACGGATTACGTACTCTTCACCTGCTTCTGTGGAGAACAGCACAACTCCGTAAGTATACTGTTCTATACTACCCTGTTTTGGAGGAAATGACTCCTGAGTTTCATCGACATACTCCACCTCAATGTTGCCGTCTTGTGTTTCTACAGCATATTTAATAGCAAGAGGCGCCGTGGGCTCGTCCACTCTTTCAAGAACTCCGAGGCCCGCATAAAATATTTTTTTGGCGTTCTTAATCAATGTAGCCCTCAACCCCAAGTTTCTCTGCCTCAGCTACAAATCCAAGCTTTTCAGCGCTTGAAGTGGCATCAATGTAACTGTAAGAATCTACAGTGAATTCCCCTTCTGCAGGCTCAATTTCATCTTTTGAAATTGGTGGCCTAGAATAGGGGGAGTAGAATTTATCGTCCTCAAACAGGTAGTAGCCGGGGAAATATTCCCAACCAAGTTTTCCATCTAAGCTTACACTAGCGTTGACCACAATTTTTTGGGGGGCCACAGGATTCTGTCTGTCGTACTCCTCTGCCTCTTGCTCAACAATCCAAAGTCCGTCGCCGTCCTCATTGACTGCTTGGGTGGGGTCGCCTCCCCCTTCAGTAATTGCTCTTAAATCTTCGGCGTTAGTGGCTGCAGAAGTGCCCGTCATCTCGGCTTGGTCTAAGAGGTCTTCGTCAACTTCAATCTTCCCGTCAGTCTGATTTTCCTCTACAGTCCAGCCCTCCGGGAAGGGTTTCCTATATACATAGCCATCCGTCTCACCAATTATGACAGCGTAGTCACCAATCTCAACGGCGTACTCTCCCTCGACTTTAATTGTCGACTGCATTATTGTTTTCTTCATTTACTTATCTCCTTCCGTATCATCCGGTGCTGAGCTTTCTTGCTCCCCCTGAGCAGGTGTAATCTTTATACTTTCAGAGTCAACTGCAAACTTTTTGTCCATACGCTCTTCTTGTTCACTCATTATACAATCCTCACTCTTATAGCTCCCGTGTTGGGATTACCCGATATTACTTCAAACCTAGTAGTCCTAGGAAGAATAAATTCATATTCATCTCTAAGTTGATTCGTGTACTGATAAGGTACTACTCCTGTTGTCCCAGCAGGTGCTTCGATTTGTAGAAGCACCGAAGAGTTGTACCTTCTTGAAAAATCTACAGCCCAATCCAGGTCTGCTGTGGTTGAGACAAAGCCACCATCCTCAATGATATCACCTGGGCTCAGACTACTCAACTCGGCAGCCCTCGGGTCATCTATGGTCAACCTAATGGTTCGCCATAAAAAAACATCTCTTGTCAGTTCAGCACCGCCCGATGTGGCTTCATCTAACTCCCCCACTATAGAAGAGTTAACAACGTCCTCATCACCATTGCGCAGTCCCCTGTTAATTTCTTCATACCGAGAATCGCCACCGCCACCGCCCACTTGGTACATTTCTACTGCATTTTGTGCGGGAAGTGAAAGAGAACTTCCCTGGTCAACATCATCATAGAACGCATCAAGGTCTGCTCTCGTATACGAGACGAAGCTACCCTCATCTGGAGAGTCTTCGTCCCCGCTGGGTCCTCCACCTCCGTCTGAGCCACCATCACCACCTGAGTCGCTATCTGGACCCGCATCTCCCGACACCCCCTCAGGGTCCTCGTCCCCCCCAAACTCTTTCTTTCCATGCCACCCCGTGTTCTTAAGGATGTCTTGCATCCACTTACCGTTCCCACCACTACCATCATCGTTCATCGCAGGGTCTTGACTCTTAAGCACAGCAAGTTCACTCGGAGAAGGGAAGTTGGGGTCGTCAATCTCTAAACCAGCCAGTCTATCAATTATATCTTCAAGCTTTGCGACATCCTCGTCGCGACCATCGCCCTTAGCTTGTTCTAGAGCTAACTGAAGGTTGCCAGGGACACTACCCAAAATTTCGTACTTACTTCCGTTAGCGTGTTCAAGGTCCCACTCATAGCCTTGCATAGCCCAGAAGTAGCTCCCATCCCACGCTGAGTGGAGTCTAATTGTGTCGACACCCATCTGCCTATACAAAGCTTCACTCTGTTTTGTGAAATCCTTCCCAAAACCAGTTCTCTTGTATCTGTCATCCTCAATTTTCAGTATGCCGTGGTACACCACAAGTTTGCCGTCAGGCATCATTCGTATTTCTCGCCTAAAAGGTCCTACCCTCTGACCATTCTCATCTAGGATATCCCCCGAGACCTCGTAAACGTCGTAATCTATGCCCCTGCTTTCGAATCCAGAAGAATTTACTTTGAGCGTAAAGTTATTTCTTCCGAATTTACTCTGACCATTGCCCAAAAGATTTCCTCTGTAGAGGCCGTCCAGAGTGGCAATGTCACCATCTCTTAGAGCTTTTTCTAAGGTTTCTTTCGTGGGGTTCTCTAGTGTTAAAGTTCCTGCCATATAACGGGAATAATACTCTTTACCTTCAGGAGTACTAAAAATTTGTGCTTCTCTAATTTCATCAGTAAAAGTGTCGCGGATATCCAAATCCTCATCGGTGTAGCCACTTCTAAAAGAAGAAGCTGCACTACCAAAATAAATTTCATCCCACGAGCCGTCTTCTTGCTTTATGTATATTCCCCCAGAGCCCAACTCAGTAACCCGAAGAACATCGCCAGGTTGGGCATTACTTACGTCGTTAAGACTGGTAATTTTTTTACCCTGGGGGGGCTCTTGGGTGGGCTCTCTATCTTTCTTAGCCTTTTCAGCTTCCTCAAATTCTTTTTTGGCCTTTTCTACAGCCTCTTCTTTTCGAATATCCTTGAGGGACTTCTTGTTTTTTCTGTTTTCTGGTCTGGGGTCCAGCTCTGGGTTTAGGTATCGAATAGCATTCCAGCCAGTTTCTTGGAGAATCTCTCTTCCCAGAGTTTTATACTTTTTTCTCTCTCTTTCCGGTAGTAGCCCCTGCTCCCGAGCGTGTTCCGCCCTCTTCTGCTCATCATCGGGGTCGAGAAGCATTGCAATATCTACGGGGTCTGGATAGTCTGCTGAGGTTTGAATAGTAGACATAGACAAAGTTCTCAGGGCATCCCGAAGCCTGGCCGCTCTCTCGTTCTCAGGTACGTTTTCATACCCCTCAGGGGCACCAAGACGAACGGCCATCTGCCTCAGTTGAAGTGCGGTTTCGGGGCTCGTGGAATCGTAATCTTTTGCTTTGGTGTACAACCGGGCAATAATCGTTGAGATTCCAGCCATGCTAGCCCACGTAAAGTTGGCTGCTGCCCAAGCATACGAACCATCTCTGGCAGTCTGCATCGTGTTGATATCCACGCCAATTGACCTGTAGAAGTTGTCTGATACTTGGTAAAACTCAGAAGCAAATCCAGTCCCAGTGTCTTCATCACGAGAGAGCCAAACATAGTCGTGATGAACATCGATAGTTCCATCAGCCAGAAGTCTGTAAGTTCTCTCAACTCTACCGACATCTGAGCCCGTTACGGGGTCAACTATTCTAGAGTTCCACTTAATGCTACTAGCAGTGATGTCAGAGCTCAAGAACCTCAAAGTGAATCGTTTGCCAAAGACCTTATCTCCCACAGAAGCACGAATAATTGTATTAAAGGCTCTTGTTCTGGCTACACTCTTTGGCATACTCAGGATTTCTACCATCCTAGCCCTATCCACACCCTCAACCACACCAGCATTGGGGCCATAAGGACCCTGCTGAAGATTAGCGGGAATTAGAGTCTCTAGAACGGGCGGGCCCTCCGGGATAATTTGAGAGGGCAGGGTCTCTACTCCAGTATCAACACCCAGCTCTGCCCCCCGAGAAACGGAAGCGTCACGTACAGAATTTATGGAAGAAAATGCGTCACCGTCGGGTAGTCCACGGTTTGAAGCATTCTCCACTGCCCTGCGAGCCTCCGCCAGTGAAACCGGACCCCTCGGCTCATTGTTCTGGTTATCCAGCATATCCAGGAACGCATCATTGTAGTCCTCAAGAGTGAACTCGCCACTCTCAATGCCTCTTGCATCAGCGCTACCCAGAATTCCCCGAATAACTTCCCGGCTCCTAGGGGTAAGTGCGTCAATATTAGTGGTTCGCACAGTTTCAGCCAAGCGCCCAACGTGGCTCATAGTAAGTCCGCTCTCAGGAGCGTAGTTAGGGTCCTTGCGGTACGCATCAATAGCTAGCGTAGAATTAGCGTCAAATTCTGTTTGAGACACCCGTGCCGATGAAATATTGATAGGCTCAACAAGTGTAAGACGAACGTTTCCACTCTCTAGAGTCTCCACGTTGACAACTTCAACCAAACGCCTAGAGCTAAATGTGGGGTCAAACTGCATAATAAAATCGCCAGTTTGCATATCCCCAGGGCGAGCAACAATATTTGTTAAGTCTGGTCCAACCAAGCTTTGACGAGACGCCTGAACAGGGTACTTAACCCCGTCAATCTCAACTGTCGGACTTGCCATCGTGTCTCGGTCATACTCCGTAACGTAAGGAGAGATACTACCCAGTCGGCCCTGTCCCGCATAGCGGTTCCCAGCGCGAGTAGTCAAGACAGGCAGTGGCGTAGAGATTGCATTAGGCCCTCGACGCTCAGAGCCATCAGTGTTTCCAAAAGTTCTGTCCAAGCGAAGATTGTGCGAAGAAACAACAAGATAATCTATTCCAGGAATAGGGACATCGTCATCGTCAATAAACTTAATCTGTACATAATCCGTGTACGTGTACCCACCAGAGCGGTGCTCCAAGCTACGGATTTTAACAATAGCTCGTCGGCCAGCGTTATTATCGAAGCCTGTTTGACTTGGGTCTCCCGTATACGTAACTATGTCACCCTCGGCAAGCGGAGTGCCATTATCAGACTCCCACAGCGAAAAAGTATTGAGTCCGTCACGCTCATGGATGTGCTGGTTAGTAGCATCAACAAAGCGGTTCAAGGTGGGAGTGTCAAGACCAAACGTGTCATAAAGTGCGAGCATGACATTAGCGTTATTACCAAAGTTGTTGATGTAGTTATAAAGAGTTGTAACCATCTCTTCAGTGATGCCATCTTCATCAACGGCTTCTTGAATCTTTCGGATAGACTCACGAGTCAACACCATATCCCGAATGTGATGGGGCATCCCTTGGGCATCAGCCACATCAAACTTAGCTGCGCGTCCCTCACGGGCGCGTCTGCGGTCATTGAACCAAGAGTGAATGTTAGAGCCACCAGCGCTGTTGTCAATTTTCTTTAGGGCCTTCATTGCCTGGATGTTAACAGCCCTAGCAGAGTGACGCATCTCACCATAACGAATTGAGCGGAAACGCTTAGCTGGGTCCTCCTCCCCCAAGTTCGTCTCTCGAATGTACACATAGAAAAGCTCGTCGTCCGTCTTTGTGATGACTGCTTCGTACTTAAATCTTTTGCCGTTGGCGACAGTGTATTCGGCTTCTCCAATAACCAACTCACCATCTGAGTTTTCTGTAGCGTTTGGATACTTCTTCCTGAGGGCCTCCATGACAAGCCCTGGACGGTAAATGTCTGGGTCACTAGAATCCCACCTGAACTGGCCGACATCAACTGTCTCAGGACGCTCAGTAATTCTTAAACCTTGAGACTCAAGCCTACGAATTCTTTCCCGAAGGGCACGCATTCTTTCATCAACATTGGCAATGCTAGAGTCGGGCTGTCCGGATGATACAGCGTAAGCTCTAGCGCTCCGAAGTTGTTCATATGAGCCATAAAGATTTTCGAGCTCTTTTTGATTAAAGTTATATTCTTCAATGTCTGCAGTTGTTACTGGGTCGGTGCTCTCTTCGCCCCGATTCTGCTCAATAGTCTCTATCGTTTCTACGGTTTGATTTGTGTCAATGCCCATGAGTTGCAAAGCATCACGGACAGCGTCAATAGGCAAGTTAACTTCTGCCCCAAAAATCTCGTCCTCAGCAGGAGGAAAGTTAGTCCTCACCATGTCTGAGTTGGTGATAAGAGCCATTTCGTAAGAATTCTTAAGGTCAACCTCACGGAAAGTATTAGCAATTACTGCAGGGTCATCACTTGCGCCCGGAACATCAACCTGTCCTGGAGTGTACGGCTCAGTGCTCTTACCCAAAGTTGGCAAGTTGTCAGGCAGAAGAGGCGCACCCATTCTACGGCTAGGCGTATTATCCGGAGTTTCAGGAGTGTTGTCTAGAATCTCTCCCCCCCGAGACGCCAACAAACGGTCAATAAGCCGAACGGTCGCTGCAGAGCGCTCTGAGTCAACAGCATTGTCTGAGCTACCCACCTGGCGCTGGTAAGACTCTCTTAAAGACTCGAGCTCTTCTTTACTGGTATTGGGAGGAAAAAAGTAAGGGACAGCTACGGGAGCGCTGGTTGTGGGGCTAGGAGCAATACTAGGAGAAACACTATCGTCATCCCTAGGGCGGACGTACTCCATAAAACCAGTTCGAATCTGGTGTGAGCGGTAACGCTTTAAGTCTGTGGGGTCATCAACGCGCTTCCAAAGACCAGTAAAAACTTTCTTATAGCGACGTTTTGTGCCGTCGTCATTAGTGACCTCAACGGTTTGACCAACAGGCGCGTAGATAAGAGAAAGATTATCAGGAGCGCCACGGTCACCGATGGGGACTGCCCCAAGAAGAAGCCCGTCAGGAGACTTTAACTCTTCGTTAACCTCCAGGGCAAGGCGACGACGCTCAGCAAAAAGACTATTCCTCTCCTCCAAAATCTCAGAGACTGTAGAATCATCCAGAGTTGCCAAAACCTCCCGCTGAAGTACCTCACCGCGTCCATAGTCACTTAGTAACTCGCCCTCGGTATTGTTATAGTCAGACCCAACACGCTCAGGGTCGTATGCCATAAATACAATGTCGGGACGACCATTATTCCACCTGCTATATAGCTCGTAATTCCAACCCTCAGGCGCCTCTGCGTCATCCCACTTAATCCTGCCAACGGGTTTAAACCCAGCTTCGGCATAAAAGTCAGGAAGCACAGTGTCATAAGCATCCAGACGGCGACCGCCGCGGTCTACCATACTAGAGACCATAGAGATAATGGCACCCTGTCCACGGTCAGAAGCCCCGGGGTGCATGAAGCCGGAGACTATTTCATCTCCATTGAGAACGACTCCACCCAGCCCATCCTGGGTGAGGAACATACGGACCCCGTCTTGCTGGTAATACTCCAAGTCGTGGACGGTAACAGAGCTACCGTGCTCACTGGCGTCCACACTGGACTGAAGAGCCCCCCTAAAAAGCTCTGCCTGGTCGGAGTTGACCTCGAATAGTTCTACAAGCCTGCTACCGTCAGCATCTATTTCGTTTGCGTTAGAGGGACCATCAATCCTGGTGGCAACTACATTCCCAGAAACATCGCGTAGAGTATCTCCTTGTCGCTCCACTCGAGCACTTCGGGACGGCGCTCCTTCCACACCGCTAGGAACTGTTCCCGCTGGTCTTCTGTCAGTTGTTGGTCCAATTTCTCCGACATTGTTCTCTCTTCTTTCTAGTAAGGCATCTCTTTGGGCAATAAGATTTTGGTATCTTTCCTCAGATTCAGATGCGTCCTGTCCTCTGCTCTTAAGTCTAATACTCTCGGCTTCGGCAGAATCAATAGATGTGTTTAGCGACTCTAGCGTATCTCTGTCCCGATTGTCAACTGCCTGTCTCATGGCCTCTCTGACAACAAGAGGAACTCTTTCATTTTGGACTTCGTCAATCTCAGCTAGGAGGTCTATCGTCTCTTGGACATGCGCATCAAACTCTTCGGGAGTCGTGACGTCCGCCCCAGACGCCTCTAGCTCGCGCATCCGCTCATTTAACTCGGCAAGTTCCGCGTTGACTTCGTCAAGAGTTCGCTCTATACGGGGGAGCTGTGGGGAGTCCTCGCCGTCAGGCAACGTGGCTTCTGGTGTCGTCGGTGCCTCTGGAGCTGAAATCTCCACGACCTCTTCAACTGGTGGGGGTGGCGCACCCCCGGTAGGGCGAGCCTTCTGAAACCTGTCGTATGCGTCGTCATCAAGAACTTGAGTATCACCATCAACCTGCTCAAAAATTAGTTTGGCAGTGACACCACGCTCCTGGTTGTTGTCAAACAAACGAAGCGTATCAAAAATGCCAGACTCTGCAAGCTCTGGAAAAATACTAGAGACGGTCTGGTAGGTCTCCTCGATGACTTTAGTAGGAACCTTACGGTGACTTTTAGCCTGACGCTCTTTGGCACGCTTAATGCCCTCATCGGGCTCCAGATACAGGTAGTTAGCCTCAATGCGCTTATAGCCATTCTTCCGGGCAAGCTCGACCTTTTTACGGACGCTGTCTACGCTTCCATCGCCTGTACCGTCAAAAATAACGTTGTGGTGGCGCTCAAGAGCAGCGAGGTGAATACGCTTAGCAATGTAACTACTCTCTTCATGGCTAAGACCAGCCCACTCAATATCATCCTCAGTAGCCTCGCCAGCCTCAATCCGAGCAAGAGCCTCCTGGACCTCAGGTAGTTCGCGCTTAACCTCATCAGGGTCAAGAAGAACGGAGTTCTCGTCATAACCCGTAAGCTCTTTGTTGACACCCTCAGTGAGTGAGCTCTTCCCGGAACCAGGACCGCCACCATTCATCCACTGAGTAGGGTTCTCAACGGGGGTTGAGCCCTCTAAGGCCCTGCGGATTATTTCATCGTGTAAAGCCTGGCGCTCTTCGGTAAAAGTTCCGTCTTCATTAAGGTGCTGAGAGGTAAGCGGACTTCTACGCATGTCTGCGAGGTCCTTTGGGGAAAGCTGTACGCTCTCACCCATGCTCTCTGGGTCGGGTGCCTCTGAATCAACAAGCGCAAGTTTTTCTTCGGAATCTGGGTCATCAAAAAGAGCATTGTCGAGAGCTTCTCTCGCATTTTTGGCATCTGTTGGGCCAGCGTCTTTAGCCGTTTCAGCATCATCGAGGTTGGCACGGAGGCGGGCAACAACTGTCTTAGAGTTTTTTGTTAGAGACTGTTCAATGTCTCGCTTGTCAGACGCTACAAAAGCGTCGGGAACTTCAGCATGCTCAGAAATCTTTTTGCCATTTTCACTGAGCTCAATTTTCCCCGTCTCAGAGTTATCAAGAATCTCAAGTTTTCCATCCTGACTAACCCAACGGTCCTCGCCATTTTCGCCAGGTTCAAAGTCCCAGCCCTCGGGAGAGTCAGAGGTTCTGATACTTTCAAGGTCAATAATGTTCTTGTCTGTAACTGAGACACTAGAGTCCCCAACTTCAGGAGCATCAATAACCGCCTGAACAAGCATACCCTTGCCAGACTCGACCTCGTAGAATCCTGCGGGTAGATTGGGGTCGCCTGCCGGAACATACATTTGAATGTAGCCCTCGCGAGAAGCAGAACCTACAGAGCGTGCAGTAAGAGGGACAACCTTGCCACCAATTCTGATATCAAACTTAACACCAGAACCAGTCCGAATGAACCTACCCTTGCGGTCACGAGGTTGTTTGCGGGCTCGAAGAGAACGAGCAAGCCGAGAGTTCCCACCAGCAAAAGGATTAATAGCCGCGATTAGGGCCTTCAGCACGTCACGTCCTTGGCTCACTTCAGGCTTCTTTCCTAGGTCAAAATGTGTACTAAATAAGTTTAGTACAAATACTTTTAGGTGTTCTTACCACTCAGCAGGAATATCCCAGGAGTCGCCTGGTGGTAGTTTAGTCTCAGAAATCTCTTTGTCTAGCCTTGCCCAAAAACCCTTGAAATACTCCAGAGTTTCTTCATCTTCAATGGGGTAAACCTCGAGATACTCTTCCATCGTTGCCTTAGTCAGTCGATAGTACAGAGCCTTGTTGATGATTTTTGTGGTTAATTTAGTCATTAATTCTTTTCTTCCTTTCCTCTATCAGTATATCAGCCCTCTCAATAATAGCAAGTATGGGCAGGCTCCTTGTTTTCAAGGTAATGACCTCCTCATAGAACATGCGCTGAGCAGAGCCAGGCTCATACACAAGAGCGGAGGCAACAAGGGTGCGTATTTCCCCTTCAGGGATTCTTTTGTCCGTAGTGAAAAACTGTGCAACTTCTCTACGAATCTTAAAAGAAGAAACCCACCTTGTAGACAACGGGTGCCCCTTAGGAAGCAAATCCCTGTGCTCCGTAGGAGTTAAAGTATCCGGGTTCTCGAGAGTATTAAAGTACTGCCCTACGGCACGCATGGCAACAGGATGTCCATTATCCTGCTCTCGCCTAATAAGAAGAGCAACCTCGTTCTTACTAGCCTGTAGTTGCTTTGGCAACGTCTGATTAAACTGCTCAGCTTCGTCACTGAGAATCTGCATCAAAGTCTTCTGAGAAGGGTCAGTCTTGCGAACACTCGCAACAAGTGTATTCTCGTCACTCGTCAAAGAGTCTATAACAAAGTTTAAATTAGACACTGGGGTACCTTATGCTTCTGGCTCGGCTAGCGGGATAGGTGGTTCTTCTCCTGGAGGAGCAGGAGGTGCGGATTCGTCTCCCCCTTCTGCAGGTGGTCCCTGTTGCTCAAGAATCTGCTCAACCTCGGTCGGAACAGGGGTGTCACTCTTAGACTGAACAGAATCACGCACAGCCGTCATTGCCTCGGGGGCAAAAGTTGCAAGAAGTGCTTCCGTCAGTTCGGGCGTAATCATGCCCTTTTGAATCATTAACCTCATAGCCAGTTCTGTTGGGCTAGGAGCGTCTGCCTCCGAGAATCCGTGTGCGTGTCTCCACGCACCGTAGCTAACCGCCATCTTGTCAAAGCCCGAGTCCGCATCCATCGCACGGTCGTTGCGCGTACTAACAGCGGAAGGGTCATACCAAATAACAAGGCGGTCAATGTCCGCATCCTCATGCCCGAGCGAACGCAAGTAGGGGCGAAAATACACAACCGTGAGAGCGTCTGCAATAAGAAGCATCAGAGGCTCAATGTGGGCTTTGTAAAGGCTCTCGTCAATCTGAATAGCGTTCGAGTAGCGAACATTCGCAAGACCCGTAACGATGTCCTTAGGAACATCAAGACCCTGGAGGATGCGTTCGAGAACACGGTCAGAACGCTCGGCTAGCGCTGGGTCAAAAGAACGCTCAAACTTGAACTGCTTGATAGCATCCCCAAGCTCAGCAGGTCCGCGAATGATGAGAGGAACAACAGCACTAGCGGAGGACTCGTCCGAGATAGGAGTCGTCATCGCATCAATCAGTTGCTCTTCAAACTCGTCTTCCTCCTCCTCAGGAGTCGGGTTCGTGATGTCAATCTCATCTTCGAACTGGTAGTCGTTCTCTGGACCAGCGGAAACGGAAAGACCGTCGGGAAGGTAGAGGGCACCAGCGTTCAGACGCGAACGGGCAGTAGCGCGGAAAGTACGGTTCAACAAAAGCAGCTCGGAACAAAGGTCTAATATACCCTTCAAGCTAGAATCTGGCTCATCAGAATAGCGGGGGTGTGAACGCCAGATACGTCCAACAAAAGAGTTCTTAGGAACGGGAACAACGTTAGCCGCGCTCAAGTCCCTACGTGTAGAAATAATGTACTGACCGCGACCGTCAATCTTAAGCTCATCAACAGAACGAATGTCCCACGTCTCAGGGAGGCTGGAGCCGATGCGCTCGGGAGTCTGAATCAGATAGCACTCACCAGCAACAAGAATGTTGAGGGCTGCGTCCCGAAGGAGTCCAGCCAGTCCGCCATATGCAGAATCAAGTCTCGCCAAAGCACGTTGTGCTGCCTCAGCAAGCGAAGGGTCAATAGTGTCCGAGTCCGTAACTGAAACGGGAGCGTTAGCTGGGTTTTCAATTACTGCAGCGTAAAGGCGGACGCGAGAAACAACCGAACCAACAAGACTAAAAGCGTACTTAATCTCGCCGATAGCGTCGTAGTACTCCCACGCCTCCTGTTGCCACTGACTAACAGAAGACGCACGCCGGGACTTAAACTGCTCAGCCTCAGCCCTATCATTAAGACGAACCTGGGCAGCTGCTGCCGTTAAAGCGCGAGGGGTGGAGTATGGAGCAGGTACTGCAACGGACTCTTTACGAAAAACACCCACAGCTTCTCCTACTTCACATCGCTAATAATGCCTGCAATTGCGGAAAGCGCAAAGGGGAGGCAGACTACAAGCATAACATTACTATTTAGTATATAACCGAGTGCAAGAGCTGTTCCAATCCACATACTCATACACCAGTAACACGTAAAAAAATAGCCAATCTTAGAAGTCTCGGGCGAAAATTTTGTAAAAATTTTTTCACGGATTCCGTTGAACAAAAAATCTTCAATAAAGAATTTCGAGATTCGATAGGTAGCCGCACTCAGCACAGCCAGCGCAACAAAGGTCAAGGTCATGTGTCTACTCCGTAGGGTCGTTTTTTGAATGAAGAGTGTTATACGGATTCCAACTTCTCAAACGAGACCCACACCCGCAGGCATCGTTACGTCGGAAGGATAGCTTTTTTCCCGAAACGGTAGTCAGGAAAGAGTCAACGTCCCTCGAGGAAGACCTAGTAAACATTGGGATGTCGTACTTCTCCTGGAAAACAACTCGGGGGCCCTCATCACTATCAACAGCAATCATAATCCGATTCTGGTACACCACAACCCGAGCCTTATCCAAATGCCTCGCATGTCTAGGATTCTGTGGACCCGAAGACATACTGTCATTAGGGGTCGGGTCATCGGAAGGAAGAATAGCAACATACGCGGGGAAAAGGTCGTACTTAACGGACATTTTTGACCCTTCTATACATGGCACGATATGTGACACCCGTGGCATCAGCAAGTTGTTGAATGGATACGCCTGTGGCGTGGAGAGCGCGAGTTAAATCCGTAAGTTCGTTATTAGCAAGTGTAGCGCTATGCGTGGGAGCGAGTCTAGCCCGATAGCGTCGGGCAATAGGCGCAAGCTTAGCAAGGCGACTTTTGTCGGTAGGAGAAATGCCCGGAGAGATGGGGCGTCGACGGACGTAGCTTTTATCAGCAGGCTTAGGAATAGTGGTATCGAAAGGATACGGGCCAGACACAATCCACGAACGGACTGTCGAACGAGCTTTCCCAAGAGCGTCACCAATAGCCGAAAGAGTCCACCCAGCCATATAGAGAGAGTAGCAACGAGCCTTGAGCAAAGGCGGGGTTTCCACGAGGGCGAGCAGATGCTTCTGCTCTTTGAGGGGAAGTGGCTGACTTCTGGCGGACCTTCTCATAAGAAGATTCTACAGGAAGATTTGGTACTTAAGGGCGGAAATAGAACAATAAAGTTATATTTTTCTGATATAGTTTGGGTTGTAAATCTTAAGGAGAGACATGTCCAAAGAATTCAAAATCAGCGTGGCATACCGCAACTACATGCTAAACGTATTCTGCACCAGTGAGTCTACACTGGCAGAAGTTTCACTAGTCGGAATGCTCGTCGGAAACGACTACGAGATTCTAGACTCCGTAGGCGACGTCCTACACATTGTCGACTTCGAGAAGGTGATGGACGTCCCCCGAGAGGCGCAGATTGCTTTCTCACACTTCCTTGCCGATGGCGGAAGTGCCATCCTGGATGCCAAGATTGCCGGAGAACCCGAGGAAGAGGTTGTGGCGGTGCCTGTTACAGCTAAGGCAAAGCCTGCTCCTAAGAAGAGGGCTCCGAGAAAAAAGGCTTAGTTCTTACGTACATAGTGTACGTTTCGGTACCCTTAGTTAAACTGCATTTGGTCGGTGAGTGGGGAGCCTCTGCGCTGAGCTGCAAATCGCCTGGTTTCCTGTTTTCACCCCACCCCCGCATGGCACGGCAAAAGTCTGCAACACCACCTAGCTACACAGATGTCAAGTCAATTCCAGAATACTTTCTCCTCTGTTTATTTTAGGGGCTGCGCACTTTTTTCTGGGGCAGATGATGTGTTTTAGAGAGGTACACCCCCCTCAATAGGGGGGGCCAAGAAAAAATATATACAAGTAAAGAATGTGTACCCCCCCCCTCTTGTACTAGACACAACAACAAAAGATTTGTACTAGCAAACATGTAACTCTGGTGCAACCCACCCTCTTCAACCTTGTTGACAGACATAGGCAAAGCTACCCCCTACCACCTACAGGCATGCACCCCCTAGGCAAGGGGGTTCTTTACTCTGCCAGCGTGGGGGTCTAGGCTTCCCCCTTATCAATAGTAATGATGACCACTGACACAGGGGTGGCCAGCAACTCTGTACAAACAATTGCACACTCAACAACAACACACCCACCCAAACAGGGGGGTCATAAGCTCAACCTCATGTACACAGTGTCAAAGAAAATTCCACCGGCGACACGCAGTGCGCCATAACTTGATACACAAACTAATCTACAAAGTTAGCGGTTGGCCAATAACGATTCCATAACAAACAACTCAAGCTCCAGCAATGCCATTACCGTATTACCGCATAAGTTCTACCGTACTCTGAACACTCCACGCCCGCCACGTCCGGCGACACTATTACCATCAGATATACGCCTACCCGCATGGGACTTAGCCGTAATCTTCCCACCACTGAATCCAGCAGGGGGCTTGATGAGCAAAGCCGTAAGTGCATGTACAAGTGCATCAACTCTGTCGGGAGACTTACTTTCACCTGGTACCCACGAAGTCATCTGGCTCTCGAGCTCCGCGAAGTATCCGAGGTGATGCACCCGTGACTGTTCATACGCTAGGGTGATGGGCTCTGCCCGCAGGGCTTTGCCGTACTTGGAGTGCACCTCCAACACCGTGATGTTCGGGTCGATGGTGTGGATAGCATTACTTACCAAAGCTCCACCTTGGTTCACCTCTGCCACTACAGGACAACCCCACTTGCGAGCCATGTCCACTACTCTCTGGGCCCACACTGTAGGCGACCCGAGGACACTAGCATCCTCCAGTACCCACGATTGTCTCTTGTACAGGTCACGTTCGGCGGTACTAGCCACTACGACTATCCCGCACTCATCACGAGGGCTCTCCGCTACCGAGGGGTCTACACCAATACAGCGTAGGGGAAGTCCACTAGGCATGACACTCTGCCTCCCAGCACTAATTAGCTCCTCCGTCCACAGTGCTCCCTCAACAGCGTCAAGCATCTCACCATAGAGCTCTTGTGCTGCAAGCCGAGTACCTTCATACACTCCCGTGATAGCACTCAAGTATGCCTCTGATAGGTTGCCAGCGTTGTCCATGGTTGAGCCCCGAGATATCCATATCTTCTTTCCCTGCTTGGCTTCATCTAGTAATGCATAGAGCACAGGCACGCGCTTGGGTGTGGTGGTCGCCAGTATCTGAGGGTTCATACCTAGACGAGTTGCCACCCTCAAGTTGTCCCATGAGGTCATGCCTGCTGCATCTGGGGTCTGCCTCCACGCTGCCAACTCATCAGCCCACGAGTAATGTGCTTGCACACCACGAAGTGAGTCAGGTTCATCAGCGGTCGAGAGTACAGCAGTGTTCCCATTGGGCCACGTGAGCCTACGCTTGGATGGTTCATAGAGTGGTCGCTCTGAGGGCGGGCTAACGTTGAGTACTCCTGAGTCACCCTCCACAAGCACGTCTCGCACGTCAGCTGCAGTACGAGCGACCAACAGGAATCTCAAGTGTCCCCGGTCTGAAATCTTAGCTCTGTCCCTAATCCACTCCGCTGCTGCCCTGGTCTTCCCAGCTCCACGTCCAGCTAAGTACAGTCCCACGTTCCACGAGTCATCAGCAGGGGGAATCTGTTCTGGTCTGCCCCAGAATCTCCAGTCCCATAAAAGGTTGTCAGGGTCTAGTCCTTCCATCGCTTGCAGTCTCTCCTCATCGGGAAGTTCTGCAACTATCTGAGCGAGAGATTTACCCATGTACTCTGTTCTCCTGGCTAATAGGTCTGTAGACTTTATGTTCTGAAGTCGCTTCTTTATACCCGTATCGCACTAACCGGAAGCGAAGTGCCCCGTGAGTCACTCCCAGCTCTTTACTCAAGCTAAAGAGTGATACACCACGTTCTAGGTGCTCATAAGCAATGAGACGAGTGTATTCCTCACCCTCCGCACGGTAAAGCGGGCTGTTCGAGCGCACTTGCCTAGCAAAAGGTTGCAGTTCCAACATCCGTTCAATGTTTTCTTGGCCTACTGTCGGGCGTACACTTTTTTTACGTTCTTCCAGCACTGGCTTGGGCGGGGGCGCAGGGATTTCAAAACCAATGCTGTTCGCGAAGTCCGCAAGACTTTCGTAGTCTTTATCGGTTGCACTGTTGATAATTTGTCGCACGCGCTCGCGGGTTAGGCCTAAAGGTTCAGCAATAGCACTCAACGTCCACCCACTGTCCCGTAGGACACGGGCAAGGTACGGCAAGGTCAAAGTGTTCCCGGCGTGGCGAGCTAGGTCATTTTGTACGTCATTAGGTAGGTTCATAGGGTCAAGGATATCATAGCAAAAACCCCCACGGGGTGTGTGGGGGTCTTTACTTGGGGTGTTGGCTAGCTAGCGCCTACGCGGTCCATAACGCCGGTCAGCTGCTCGACGGTAAGTCCCATGGTCTTACCTTCTCCATCGGGTAGTCCAGTGAATACAACATCACCTACGATAATGTCTTTCCCTGCTCCCCATGTCTGGTCGAAGTACCAAGTAGCTACATAGTTGATAGGGAGTCCTATCATCTTTCCTTCTTCATTTAGGTAGATACTCATTTCTCCAGCTACGTCTACTGCTTCAATCCACCCACCTACGGCACTCTGAAGTGTTGATAGTTCACTGTCCACACTGTCTAAGTCGAGCACTGCCACTTGTCCTTCTGTGGTTACTTTCACTGCTGTTCTCATCTTTCCTTCTTTCTGTCTTGTCTGTCATTGTCTTTTAGTGTGGGGGGCCGAGGCCCCCCGATGCTACAGACGTATCTGAGCGATAGCACTGAACAAGGCGCCCCATGAGCACCCGTAGTGCATCACCCCTAACTAATTGACTTGATACTCCAAGTATAGTTATCAAAACTAGCACTGTCAAATCGTGTCAAAAAACAAATAACCCCCCTAGCATCTAGTGCGTAGGGGGGCTACTCCGTTTGGTGCTAGGCGCTAAAGCGCATTAGGTCTGTGGCTCTCACTGGGCGACCACTGTCCTTGGTGCTCGGGGCAATGGTGAAGGAATCCCGAAAATCGTAGTACCTATCCCAAATGTAGGTCTCAGCATTACGCTCGGTGTCGAACACTAGTACTTCCCCCGCGCTGGTCTGGGCGTAGCGCCCCGTGGGTGTGGTTACGGTGTATCCGCTCATGTCCACTTCCTCTCTCTGTGTAGTTGTTATATAACTAGTATAGTGCTCACCACTGACAAAGTCAAATTGACAAACAAAAATTACTAAACCATAATACTCGCGAACGTAAAGAATGTGTATACCCACACAATACGAAAGACCCCCCGCGTAAGCGAGGGGCCTGACGTTTTAGGTTTTGGTTGTTAGGACAAATGAACGACTACGTTTGTATCGTTTTCGAAGAGTTTGGTCATAGTCTCAATGTCCATCAACCCTGTGGCAATAATGCCCATCCTATCTTGAAACTCAATGACGGACTTTTTGGTGCTGTCACCGTAGAATCCATCCTTGTCAAGAAAGGCGTCATAGTGCCCCCACTCAGTCAGCCTGCGCTGAATGTGGTGGACGGTAAGTGAGCGCTTGCGGGCAGTGTTCTTATACACAGCCTTAGACAAGTGCACGTCGTCTTGGTTCTTCCCACTAACAACAGCGTAAGCCGTTCTTGGGGCCAAAGACTTTGGGGGAGCAGAAACAGGAGCAGGCTCCGCTTCTTTCTTGGGTGGAGTAGGTACAACTTCATCAAGCTTGCGAGCAAAGTCTTTAGGAGTTGGCTTATTGGAGTGTGGCTTTTTATCTTCCATAATCACCAACTATAGCAAATTATGAACGTGTTGATAGGATTGCAGACCCTACCGCCAACAGAGCAAATACTCCAGCACCTTCGGGGTTCCCGAGGGCGAGGGCGACCAGGGAGACTACCGCAAGCGCCACGGACGCCACAGCAGTCCACACCAGGTCTCTTAGGTATACCCAGACCCTACGCACTACTTATCTTTCTTAGGGGGGAGCACAACGCCTAACAGAGGCATTTGTCTCAGGCGGGCGTCACGGGCATAGGCTCTCCATGTGCAGAACCCCATGCCCGTAACAATACCTACGGCAACAGATAACGAAACAAGAATAATAATTTCCATGTCGTTATCCTAGCGCACGTTGGTGTACATTGTCTCGACTACTTCTTTCCACACCAGTGGTGTCCAGTCGTAGGGTTGATAGCCTCCAGCGCCTCCAATGAGAATCCTACCTTCGGCATACTTCTCTACCATCTTCGACAGTCGGTGAGACGCCCAGGTGAATCCGTCAATGCTGTACTTCATTCCCCAGATGTCATTCTCATGTCCATCCGCACCAGCGGCGAGTAGGACTACATCTGGCTGATAGTGGTCAATAACTTCTTCCACTCCATCGAGAGCACGGTACAAATCGTAGTCGTATCCGGGCAGTTCGATATTCCAGTTGTAGTAATGGCTAGTCGTGCTGTGCCAGGTATGAGTCGTAGCAATCTTGCTATTCTTCATACTGTGGTTGTTGTCGTTGAATGGGTAGATACCCGAGGCGTGAATACTCAGAGTCGGAATGTCCTCCAGTTCCAAAAGGTTCTGTACGCCGTTACCAGCGTGAACATCCCAGTCCAGGTACAAAGGCTTCATACCAGCCTTCTTGAACTCCCTAGCAGCCCACACCATGTCGTTGAACACACAGAACCCTTCGCTGTGTGAATACTTAGCGTGGTGCTTAGCGCCTTGAGGATTGAATCCAACATTAGTCTCACCGGAGATAATGTTCTCAGTCAATCGAACAGTGCCCGCAAACATCTTGAATGCTGTCTCGGCATTGCTCTTGTTGGCACCAGACCAGTCGTGGGCTTGATAGGAGTCGAGCACCCGAGAAACATATCCAGGGTCGTGAGTAGCTTCTAGCTTCTCGCGGTCTCCCTCCCTAATGGCGGGCTCGATAATGTCTACTTTGTCTCCCAATGAATCAACGAGAAACTCCGTAGCAAGCTTCGCCCGAATAGGCTTCGTAATGTGGGTGCCGTCTCCAGAACCGAGGTCCCAGTTGAGATAGTCATCACTATACGCAATTTGAAGGTTTTTTGTCATAGGTGCACCTCCTTTTCAAAGTTGTGGTTGTGTAAATACACTTTCTGACATAATAAGCATACCAAACTACGCCCCAACTGTCAAGTTGAGGTCAATAGTCGGCTAATAAAGATTAGTTCCTTTAGAAACATTGCATTTCCCGTGAGCTGGTCTGCAATTATCTAGACTATTAGTACCTCACCCCCAACATTCGGGCGCAGTCCGGTCCCAAGAGCAATTCCCTGCTTCGCTCTGTGGTGAGTGGTGCGGAGCACTTGCCACAGCAGGAAAATACTTCACCAAACTTCGTGATGTACTCAACAGGGTTAGAACTCAGGATGTTGTAGAGCGACTGCTCTTCATCACGGGAGAACCGTGTGCGAACAAAGTCGCCCAATGAACCTTGCAACTTCCTCATGTAAGTCGTTCCCCGGTGCTCCCGCACCTCGACGAAGAGGTAGTCGTTGTCGAAACTACTGTCCGTAAAGACTGGCGCTACCAGTTGATACGGCAGAGCGTACTTCGACTTGGGCAAAGAGGTGAGCACGTCAGAGAACCTGACTACAGAGGCTTTCTTGGGCGTAGCCAGTAACTGCTCAATCGTGGCAGAGGCTTCGCGTACAGTCATGCCCGCAAACTCAACAGGGGCAACGTCACGCTCGGCAACCAAGTTGCGAATAAAAGCCATCTGGCGTTCGGTGGCGAATGATGTAGTCATATCAAATCCTTTCTTGTGGTAATCACACTGTACCAGAGACCACTGACACTCGCAACTATGACACGCCAATGTAGAAAGTTTGAGGGGACGTTTTCCGTGTGACGGAAACTACTTGCACTGCGGAGAGAAATATGCTAGAGCACGTCAAAAATTAGTTACAGGACTTGCTTTTTACAAAGTTTCATCTTATACTTGAGATATAAGGACGACGAAAGGAAACAAAATGCAAGACAACATCCCCGCAGAGGTCGCAATTCCCTTAGCAATAATCTTATGGATTGTCTACTTCGTTCAGGTTCGTAGAGGCCGATAGCCCAAAAGGAAACCCCCCCTCGAGAGTGAGGGGGTTTTTCTTTATCAGCAACCACTGACACTCGCACATCAGCCAACTTTCAACATGTACACATTCTTTACGTTCGCACCCGGCCCTCGCGACAGGACGACAAAAAAAGAACCCCCCTTTCGGAGGGTCCTTCTTGTGATTTAGTATCCTGCTTTAGTCAGGATATTCCAGATTGTCTTTACAGTCTGGTCGTCCATATCCTCGATAGCTTCGGTGTTGATGATGTCTGGGTTGTCGAATGGATTTTCCATTTCGATTCCTTTCCTTGTGGTACTTACACAGTACCAAAAACACACAGAGAATGCAAAACGACACGCCGTACAAAACAAAAACCCCCGATTGCTCGGGGGCCTTGTTGGATTCTGTTTACTCAGAACCCCAGGAAGAGAACGGAGTCCCTTCCTCTACTACTTCGGTCACGGGAGTGGTAGTAACACTACCGGCACCCACATAACGTGCGTAGACTTTACTAGCCCTACCGCTTGCGTCTCCTCGTGCGCCACTTACTCGTGCTTCGAATGCGCCAGATGGCTCGAATGCCTTGAGGCGACCATAACGAATGTGTGTCCCAGTTGACGCGCTAACATTTTCTGCGACTATTGCCCACTCGTTGGGGTTGCTCTTCAAAGCATCGGCGACTGCCCGCCAGTCAGTATGACCACGACCCAGCAACTGCTGAGGTGGCTCTTCCCATTTCATTTCTACCATTGTGTTCCTTTCATTGTGATTAGGTATTGCTTTAGTGTAGGCGACACTCTTACGAATGTCAAACTAGCGTGCGTAAAGGTAACTTCCAAACTCGTCGGCACTCTCTACTGCTCGCTTGTACTCTTGCTCGTCTGCCAGGTTGTAGCGAATAGCAAGTCTTCCCTGCGTATCCTTCTGTGGTTGTGACCAGCTCGCAGCTTTGATGAGTGCTCCCGTAGAACGCTCAACGAATGCGTGGACGCTAGTCTGCTCACTGCCAGTTAGCCTTCGCACAATCTTGTCAAACTTCCGTCCAGGAATAACTTCAAAGATGTAGTTTGCATTTTTTCCGCCAAAGCGTAACTCCAGTTCACTCGCAAAAGATATTGCATAGTTGTCCATATTTTTTCTTTCTGTACGGTTCCTTGAGTGTATCAGAATGTCTCTTCTAATGCAAATAGCAAAAGCCCCAGTTGCCGTAGCAACTAGGGCTTGTGCTTTCCCCTAGACTAAAGTCAGTCGGGGTGAGATGCTTTCACGCTTGGTGGCCTCAAAAGCCTCGGGAAAAGACTCCTGCAACTTCTTGCTGTCCACAGTCACGCGGGTGACCTGAGTCAAGCGAGCAATCTGCTGTCCTCGGAACACTGCGACACTGTGGTCACCCAGTCCCGCAATCACAGTGTCGCGCAATGCGCTTTCCTGCTCCTGCATTTTCTTGATGGCTTTACGAACCTGGACCAACTGCGACACTGCCTCGGCAGTCGCGGTGTTTACTGTCTTTTCCATTGGGTTTCCTTCCCTAGTGGTTGTTCTTGATACTTCAAGAATAGTGCCTCAATGTCATCTTGTCAAGTTGAAACACTAAATATTAGATATTTTTTCTTGATGCAGACCAATAGTATGTTCCCAGCTCGCCGGCGATGTCGGGACGTTCTTCATCGGAGGCGTCCTCGATACGCGCCCAGTCTTCTTCAGTCCAACTGTCGGTATCGACAATCACGACGTTTTTAGCGCTTCCGTATGACCCATCACCAGCAAAATACGAACCTCGGGGGGAAATAATGTTGTGTATCATAGGTTTTCCTTCTTTTAGAGTGTTTTTGGGTACATTTTTAGTGTATCAGCAACCACTGACACCGCGCATCTCCTGCGTACACTTTCTTTACGTTCGCCCCCACTACTCCCACAAAAAAACAGCCCCCACATTTATGCAGGGGCCATCTTTGTTATTTCTTATTCATCTGCGTGCGTGAAATACTCGTTCGAGCAGTCCACACACATTCCTAGTTCTTCGGCGTGGATATCGGTATCAACTGCGATTACGCATATGTTGCAGGGTGTGGTACTCATTGTCTTTACCCCTACTTCTCGACCAGGGGGACGATGGTGTCGATGGTGTCAAACTTCCAGCCAGTTGATATCATCAACTCACCAGTGGCGTATTCCTCGTCAATAATTGCTTCGGGGAATATTTCCAGAACTTTCCTGAAAAAATCATCTCTGTTCATTTTGCTTCTCCTTAGTTGTGGTTTGTCTTACACTTACATTCTATCGGCGACTACTGACACTGCAGCAACCGCACTCGCGACTATCAGCCCTGCGAGGGTCCCAGGGGAGTCGGGGGACAACGCCACCAACACTCCGAGCACTACACTCAGTCCCAGCAACTTAGCCACGATAGTCCTCCAGCGACCTGCGCTTCGAGGCACTGCGAGTGCGTACCCTGCGAGTACGCTTGTCGGCGTGAGTCCCCGAGGCGTTCGAGCGGCGCAACTCAGACATAGCGAGCGCATAGGCTGGGTTCGCTATTCCTCTGTGCTTAGGTTTCTTATTCATAGTTACACTATATCATCGGCGTTTGCCATTGTCAAACACAAAAGGGAGCCAGTTTCCTGACTCCCTCTTGCTTATTGTCTTAGTAGGTGAGGACGACCAGTTTCTGCCCAAAGCCAGTCCCTAGTTGTCCAACTCCGTAGGTTTGGAAGTCGCCTTCACACATATTAGCCCAGGGTCCTAAAGTTGTCTTGGCGTCATACTCTGCCTCCCCCGCGCAAAAGTCGCACTGGGGTAGTTCAGTAACGGCAACTTGATTACTCATCGTAGTCACCTACCCGAGCCTCCACAAAAGCGTCTAAGTGAAGTCCCTCGATAGTGTGTGCGACACTCCGCACCAGACCATTAGGGTATTCCAACTCGGCGTCATAGTCTTCCTCGATTGCCAAAGCGATTGCTTGCTTCGCTACGGGGATAAAGGCATAGTTCACGGGGGGATAGTGATTACTCCGCAAGTGGATAGCCAGGGCGTTGTGCAGGGCGTTGTCGTCAATAGCCAACTCTGCCAGTGATGCTGCTTGTAAGTTTCCCATTTGTGTCTCCTTCTATTTAGTCTTACAGTTTCAGTATAGTGCTCAACGGCACTCAGCGCAAGTTACGACAGTGGGTCGCCCTGAGTTACAAATACCATATAGCCTTCGCCAGTTCCAATAGACTGGACGATTCGGTGCGCTTCATCTTCGAGTGATGCGATATAGGTAGCAATTATTTCCCGCGTACCCCTAGCAACTACAGTAATAAAGTAATACATTTTTCCTCCTTGTTGTGTGGATATATTAGTAAAGTACCAACCCGCACATAAAAAGTCAAGCACCAAAACCCGCGTACACATTCTTTACGTTCGCGGGGGCTCCCGCGCAAAAAAAATAACCCCCGCGCTTTTGGCGGGGGATATTTTTTCGTTTCTAATCTTCTTTAGTTGTCACAAAAAGCGCACCACTAGCAATTAGTTGCTCGACCCAATAATCTGCCTCTTCGGCGTCTACGATGTAGGTCTCTGGTGCTGGCTTGCGCCAAGTCGGGTAGGTGGCGGTGATTTTCATCTTGTCCTCTTTCTTCCCTCTTGCGGGGGCTATCTTTGTATTTGTTTATGCGTGTCCTATGTGGGTCAAGAGAGTCTCTACTGGCTCATCGGGTAGGTCAATGTTCCATACGCTGTATTCTTCTAGCAAGTACTGGTCTCCCTGGATACCAATCCCATCGTTGATAAGGTCTTTACCAATCTCGTGGGCTTTTTCGGGGGAGTCCGCTTCCACCGTAGCGGAGACGGGGATTTGGATATATCCGGTTATTTCATAAAGTGACATTGTGTTTCCTTCCTTGGAGAGAGTCTCCCCCTAGACTAAGGTCAGCCTAGGAGAAGTGCTCTCGCGCTTCGTGTCTGCGAACGCTTCGGGATAGTGCTCCTGAAGTTTCTTGGAGTCAATCGTGGTGCGAGTGACTTGGGTCAAGCGAGCAATCGCTTGGTTTCGGAAGACCGCAATCTGTGCGTCCCCCATACCCTCGATGACGGTGTCGCGGAGAGTGGACTCTTGCTCCTGTAGGCGCTTGATATCGGCGCGTACTTGAGCCAGTCCGGCAATCGCTTCGGCTGTCTGGGCGTTTACTGTCTTTTCCATTTCGTCCTCCTTCTCTCTGGGATACTCCCAGCCTAGTGCCCACGTGTGACATTGTCAAACTTTGCTACGGCGTGTCGCAAAATTAGTAACCGCGCCCTATGAGCTGCGCGATTAGGTAGAACACAACAAATACCGCAGAGAGCCCCGTGATGAGGGTGAACCCTTCTGCCATTGTCATTTTCTTTTGCTTCGTCATTTTTCTCCTTGGTTGTAAATACATTGACAATGTACCAAAAAAACCTTTCCGTGTCAAATCCGTACACATTCTTTACGTTCGTGCAAGGCTCACGGCACAAACAAAAAGGGGAGTCTGCGACTCCCCTTCTCTCTGTTCAGTCCTCGCTCTCTTGCGAGAGTCCGACTCGGGTGATAACCCCTCATCTCGTTGTGGTTATTGAGTTGATACTCTTAGCATAATGCCCACGTGTAACATTGTCAAATCGAGAGACGCGCTGTATTGGTCGTCACACTCGCGGATAGCATCATGGATAGCAGTCTCACCCGCGAAGCGCTTGATAACCCCGTAGTCGTCTCCACCAAAGTATTCGACTAGCGTGGCGTCTTCCGCGCCACCGCAGTAGACCGCGTAGTGTCCCCAAGAATACTCCAGTTCGAGTCCTTGCCAGACTCCTAGGTGTCGTATCAACTGGTCATTATCACTCATTATTATTTCTCCTCAGACAACTTCTGGGCCCGAGAGATAGCCTCGTGGACGTTATGAAATACTTCTCCATCGCCCCCAGAGTCCTCGGCGTCGAAGACCTCGAACCAGGGATTGTACGAAACAACATAGTCTTCGCTCTCGTAGAGTGCCTGGACATCGGCATCAGTCGTGATGCCTGCCTCGACCAAGTCACTCGTGTAGCGGTAGACGGCTTCGCGAACGTTGTCGATAATCCGCATCTCGCCATTACGGCAGACTTGGAATCGTGAGCCTTCGCCCCAAATAACTTCTAGCCAGGGAGCATCAACATAGAACTCCGCGCTGTGATTCTTGTTTTCCATTGTAAATCCTTTCTTGTGGTACTTACTACTTTAGTACCCACGTGTGACATTGTCAAACCAGCAAGGTATTTCTTCGGAGCGCCCACAAACTTTCCACATACAAAGTTGCGGAGCAACCAGAAATTTTGAGCCCGTACACATTCTTTACGTTCGTAGGTGTCCGACAAAAAATCGGGCAACAAAAAACCCCCACTTTCGCGGGGGCTTTTCGCTGTGGCTTGTCTACATCTAGACGGTTTCGAGTAGGGGGCTTGACACCAGTCCAGTCGCCTGCTGGAAGAGTTTCACCCCGTCCTCCCACTCGTAAGGCGAACCATCGGAAGAAATCCGTACAGCGTCCCCGTATGCTTCCCGTGCCGCAAGGAGCAAGGCGGTCACGACAACATCGTAAGGCTTGCGAGCGGTCTTACAAAAACCGTAGAACCCCTTGGAGTCCTGCGGTTCAGGGCAGACTTTCTCCCAAACAAAACTCTCGTAAGAGTCCTCGCCGTACCCGTTGAGTCGCACCGAATCCCCGTCCACTCGCCAGGCACCCAAGTGCTCGCCACTAGAGTCAGCAAGTTCGATACCCTGTTGCTTTGCGGTTTGGATTATCTGCACCGCATAGCGAGTGAACTCCGCGTAGAACTCGCGAGAGTCCTCTGGAAACATCAGACTTTCGTCTCTTCTCCAATTGTGTGTGTATCCCATTTTTTCGTCCTTCTGTTGTGGTTGTGGTTAGTTGAGAACTTTGTGGCGGATAGAGAACAAAACAAGTCCCTCGCCCTCTAGGTATCCGAGACAACCCGAGCAGATGTCCGCTTTGGTCATATCCGTGAGGGTCACGCCGTATTCTGACGAATCGAAGCACCCCTCGGCATCGCACTCGAACGGGTCTAGTTGTGACATTTGTCGTCCTTTCGGTTGTGGTTACAATTAGACAATATCAGCAATCTCTCCCGAGCGCAAGTCTTAGTTGTGACTCCCGTACACTTTCTTTACGTTGATACAAGAACCCAAAAAAAGACCCCCGATTTCTCGGGGGCTTCTTGGTTGGTTCTGCGCTAGGGGCTACTATGTCAAAAGCTAGAATCTTCACCCGCTACCCTCGGCTTCCTGCGTTGGTCAGAGCTTGCTCTGCTAGCTTGCCGATACGGTCAGCGACTTCGGTCACAGCACCCGCCATTCTCGTGAACGAGGAGCTCGCCGATGAACAGAACTTCTCAGCATCAGCACCATAGCTACCAGCACCAATCCACAGAACTGCCACGCCTGCCTGGTCGCACCGCTTCATCACTCGCCGGACTTCATCAACCTGGTCCCTCCGATATTGTCCGTCCGACACAATGACGAGCAACCTAGCACCCGTCCCGTTGAGCAACTCGAGCTGTCCGTCCAGAGCCTGGAACGCCTTACCGAACTCCTCTGTCGAATCGCTTGCCGAGTAGACCGTCACCTTGTCTAGGTGCTGTCCTGGCTTGAGTGTGTGGAAGACGTCCGAGCCGTAGTAGACCATCGCGGTTCGACCTTGCACACGCCGGGTTGCCTCAGAGAGAACCCACGCCGCACTCGCCATCGGTTCCATCGCTGAACTCATTGAGCCAGAGATATCCACCATCACGCCGATGGTCAAGTCTGGGTCATCAACGTGTCTCCGCTGAATCCGGTTCCATGGGGTGGTGGTGTCCATCATGCCACGCTTGCGCATCGCCCTGCCTTGCACAATAGCACGAGTCCGCAGGCGTCCTGGGGGAGTAGCGCTTGCCGTCTCCGTCCGAACGCGGTCACGATACTTAGCACGCTCGAGAGCCTGAGCAATCCGCACAGCGCTAGCCCGCTCTGAGCTCGAGGGTGGACGTGTTTCCATGAGTCGCGAGGAGGTCCCCCGAACGTCAGCTGAACCCGAGCCATGGGAGAATACCTCTGAGGCGGTTTCCCGAGCCGAGCGAACCTCTTGGCTATTGCGGTTCGCCTGCTCGATAGCACCCTCACGGTCCTCTTTAGCCTGCTGGTCAAGAGCTTCGGCAATCGCCCCAAACTCTACGTTGTCGAGAATCTCTTGAATGGCTTCGCGAATCTGCTCAGCGCGGGACTCACTCCCTGGAGAGCTCTCGCCTTCGCCTTCGCTATCTTCAGACTCGCCAGCTTCCTCGGTAGCCGAGGCAACAACTTCAGCCCACTTGCGAGCAAGGTTATACATACGCTCGAGGTGGAGCTCGGGAACGAGCATCTGGTACTCAGTCCAGATAGGTCGTAGAGCATCAATCAATCCCTCGGGAGCGACCACCGGAATGATAGCTGTGAAGGGCGCAATGTCGTCGGCAGACAGAACCCCAGCGGTAACTCGAGCCGAGGTGAGGGCAATCATCTTTGCCACGCCACGAACGGAACCCAGGGCTTCAGCTTCCCAGTCGGCAACATCGCCCAGAACAATATCCATAGCGCACGCCCGTAGGAACGCTTTATTTTCTGGCAATGTCCGCACGCCGAACGCTTCGATACGTCCTTCCTCGAGAAGGTACATGCCCTCCCATGCTCGAGCGCCGAGCTCGCGTTGCGCTTGCCCTATGTCGAAAGTTGAGAACCGGGCGTGCATCGCTTCGTGAAGAATCGCGCCAGTTCCCTTGGGGAACTCAAACTGTTGTGAGCGCTCGGTAAGGTCCCCGACCTGCTCGGGGGTTGCGCCAGGGAAGGAGATTCTAGTATTTATCTCGACCTCGCCAGTGGCGGGTATGAAACGTGCGGGAGAGCCACTCTCGATGGAAGCTTCGTCTCCAATGTAGGCAACCAGGTCATAGCGACCTGCCCACTTGTTTACGAGCTTGCCAATCTTTGCGCCAACGCCTAGCCACTCCTCGGGGGTGGTGCTGGTAATTGTGGCACTAGGTCCAAAGTGTGTCATTATCGTCCTTTCGTTGTGGTCGTCCTACCTACACGATACCAGGTCACTGTATCAAAGTCAAACTAGAACTGAGGGGAGGGGGACGACTCCCTCCCCCCAGTAGTCTAGATACGCGCTGGGAGCGCGGGCTCACCATAGGTCCGACTAAACACATCAGACACAGTGGGGCGGTCCATCTCGGGAGATGCTGCAAGCAGATTCTGTACTGCCCACTTAGTCCCGAAGACCTTCTCGAGGTCGCGGAAGGCGAGGAGCTCACGCATCTGCGGAGCCCAAGACACTTCGCCAGACTCTTGCTTGCGAGCCAGGTTCTGCGCCGCATTGACCGCAGGACTTGGAACGCCGAGCTTGCGAGCCAGGGACCAGTCCGTAGTCATCTCGACCTGGACCACGAACCTGGAGAGCAGAGCCTCGGAGAGTCGAACGCCAGGAGCGTTGGGGTTGGTCGCCGCAATGACGTAGAAGCCATCTTGAGCCTTGACAGTGCCACGCTCGGGGTTGGCAGTCACAGTGTACTCGCGACGCCCGTCCATCAAGCCATAGACAATCGAGAGGACCTTAGGGTCAATGAGCCCAATCTCGTCAATCAGCAGAGGCTTGCCAGCTTCGGCTGCCTTGACTAGAGGACCATCAGTCCAGATGAAGTCTCCACCAGGGAGCTGGGAGTAGCCACCAACGAGGTCAGAAACCTCGGTGTCGCCAGACCCAAGCACAGTGTAGAGCTCATCGCCGAAGGCTGCCTCAACAAGTGCAGTCTTCCCACAGCCAGGTGCGCCATAGAGGAGAATGAAGTGCTGGTTATCCCGCGCTTGCCGGAGTACCAAAACGTCATCGTGCCCTCCCCACGAGCGAGTGAAGTAGTACTCGCCATTAGAGCGTAGCCACTTCTTATTTTCCTCGGTAAGGTTGCTAGTAGCAGAACCTTCCCTAGGAGTAGTAGATGCGCCTGAACGTCCTCGGGCTCTGCCCTGGTCGTTGGTGATGCTCTCGAGAATCCCAGCCATGTCTGGGTGAAGATTCTGAGCCATGGTCGCCGCCATGTATGCAGACAGCTCTGGAGAGAGCCCTGTCATAGTATCGACAGTAATTTCGGAAAGCCTGGCATTTGCAAACTCGGTAACTTCTTTGATTTTAGTTTCCATTGTTGTCGTCCTTTCATTGTGATATACCTAGTTTAGTGTAGATACTTTAGAGTGTCAAATCGGCTTGTCCCCTCATAGGTCGGGGTGGTAGCCCATAGGGTCGATGTAGCCGTCTTCGTCCTGGTGCCACTTGGAACACTCGGGGCAAGTCCAATCGAAAAAGACTTCACCGCCGTGTGTCCACTCATCGCCCTCGATTTCTTGGGGGACGGTGTAATCCTCGCACTCTCGGTTTCGGCACCAAGTCTCGCGTGTGGCTTCCTTCTCGCTGTCGGGTCCAGCAATCGCCAATTCATTTCCTGTAACGCCCTCGGGGTAGTATCCAGACATTTGTTTCCCTTCGTTGGGGTTATTTAGGCAGAAGTAGAGAAAAGTTCTTCGTGGTACCCCGCACCAACGCGAGCCCTGGTGAGTCGGCGCATAAACGCCTGGGGGGTCCTAGCATCTTGAACTTCCCTGATGTCGTCATATGTCAGCTCGACAGCAACAGGAGTTTTGTAAACTTCCCAGCCAGCGTTGCCGAATCCATGGAAGTACGATTCGATGTCCTGAATGAAGGGAATTGCCTGGGTGGTGGCAAGCTCCAAGTCGATAGTTTCGAAAAGCTCGGAAGGAGTTGAGGACTTGTAGAACCTCCAAGACCTGCGAGGGTGCGAAGCGCTAATCTGTCGATTGAGAACTCGCATAGGTTGTGAGTCCCCAGAGGCATCGATTTTGAGCGCTGGGATAAGAATGATTTGTGCAGTATTGGAGTACTTGCGAAGCTCGATGTACAAAGCTTTGGCAATTGCCTTGGTCATGTTGTCGTCCTTTCGTTGTGGTTATTCCTCCAAGATACCAGCTAGAATTGTTTCTGTCAAGCAGGACTCGCAGGATACTTCGAAGCTGTCTTTATCACTCAAAACAATAAGTGCTTTTTCGCTACGCTCTAACAATATCAGCTGGTCACAGCAATCGCAAGTTGGACCTGAAACAATAACAGACATGTCACTTCCAAAGAGTCCAGCGTCTTCTGCAAGATGAATATCTTTAAGACTAGAAATTATGTGTACTTCTAAATGTTGCATCTCAAAACCCTATCACGTGTACAGTTTCTTTACGTTTGTGCACTTGCAGGGGTTGCAGGGTGTTTCTTAAACTTTTATTTTAACTTTAACTTTGTATATAAAAGGGGGAGACCCTCGCTGGCGGGAAGGAAGGAAGGGGGTGTACCAGCGAGGGTCGGCACGGCAACGTGCTAGAAAAAGGTTATCACGGGTTTTGCGAATTGAGTCAGAAAGCGGGAGCGGGTCCCCACGCTTGGATTTCCCTCAAAGTGTCAAAAGTTTCAGTAGTCCTCAAAGTTTGTGAAACATCGTAATACTCCGTCACGTGTCTGGAATCGGGTCTCCAAGCAATGGCGGTTACCCGTCCCCCCTCAACCAGCGCACCATACCCGTTATCGAAGCGCAAGATGCGAAACCCCTCCCCAACCTTCTTGACGTAGTACTGGAACTCTCCCATCGGGTAGTGCTCCGTTGCTGGAGAATCCGTTACATCAAAAATCATTTTACGCAGGGACGTTTCACGCATCGTAATCGAGCTCGCCGTCTTCAGGAAGCAGGAACGTCTCACGCATTGTGAGCTCGCCGACTACGTCAACGAAGTCCGTTACGTCCTCAGACGCCCCAAAACTAGCGGGCTCGCCTTCAACCGTGTAGTTGTAGGGGCTCGCCCCTGGGAAAACGGGAATGCGAACTTGTCTGCACACGTAGCGGATATGAGTATCTAAATGCAAAGTTGTTACGAGCACGCCGTCTTCCGGTGAAAGCACATACAAAATTTCTTGGCGCTTGCCGTTATCAGCATCCCGAGAAAAGAAGGGCGTCAAGGTTGGGTGGCGATAGCTCATGATTGAACATTGAACTTTCTGGAAGTGTACGGACTCATACTCAGTTCTTCCAGTGTACGCACATTCGGGGAACCTGTGCACTCTTCAGACGGGTGACCACAGAACCGTTGGAAGCTCGCAAGCGCAGAACGGGTCAGGCCGTTGAAAACACAGCGGTCTGCATTTCTTAAGCGGGTCGCAGGATGCTCGGACAAAGCAAGCTGAACTAGCTCCGTAGAGAGGCGGTACTCCGGTTTTGCGCTCGCCGTTCTCTCCCTAGAGGAGCACCGTTCCAAGTGGGCAGGCCGAACAATGGGCGCATTGCCTGCTCGATACTGGGGCTCGCCGTTTTGCTTGGTGAGGTACCGTTTAGGAATTCGAACAAAGGCAAGCACATCCGATACGTAGTGCGTCCGTTCGTAGACACCGTTTAAGTCTCGAGGGGCTCGGGGCAGACCGCTATGCGTCTGTCCGTCTATGGACCTGAAGGTACCGTTCTTTCTCCAGTCCGTTGTGCCTGTGACAAGTCCAACCCGTGGTGACATGTACCCTTGGGCTCGTACCTTAAGCGGTGAGGTGTAGAACACCAGGTCACCTGGTTTAGGGGCACGCCGTTGCCACCCGTTTCGAAGATAGAACTCGAGGGCGTTGTTGGTGTGCGCGTGTCTGGGTAAGCGGTTTGCGCTTGCCGTCTTAGCAATCATTGCGTCAACAAAGGACCCGTCCCATTGGAACTCGCCCGTTACGTTTGAGTACACCAAAAACTCATTGGCATTCGGCCTCGCCGTATAACCAATGAACGCGCTTGCCGTCTGGACAAGCGGATGAGCTTCTCTACCCCTGGGCACGAAGTAAGTGTATCACGCCGGGTGGTGTGTACTAAAGGTCGTACTCTTCGTATTCGGGGATTTCCATTTCGTGCTCAAGGTGGCACCGTTCACATTTCCAACGGAACAGTCCGTCGCTTCCGTACCAGGTTTCCGTTCCTTCTTGGTCCTTGTATTCTTCAAACAGGGCGCAGTCTTCGTTACGGCAATAGTCTTCGTGCTCGCCGGTTCGTTCTCCGGTCGGGCCAGCAATCTCGTACTCGAGACCCGTTACGCCTTCGGGGTAGTTTCCCATGCTGTCTCCGTCTCAGTTATGTGTTGGCTCCCGCACCGAGTGCATGTCCAGTACTGGGTGTCATGATAAACAGACTTCTTAATAAGAACAATCCGGAAGATTGTCTTTCCGTAAGCAGAGCAGACGTCATTCCGGCACGCCACTGTTCTTCCCCCGTCGTACTCCTTGAGGGGTGAATCCGAATACACAACGGGGGTATCGCTTTTGTAGGGGTTGTAATTTGTCATGTGTGTCCGTTGTGGTTAGCGGTCAGTTGTTTAGAGCATATCAGCTGGGAGGCTCGCCGTCAAGTAGGAAGCCGTCTATTTTCTTTGAAAGTCTTTCAGCTTCTAAAGCGAGCTGTGTCAAACGGATGTGCTCAATGCGAGTTGATGCATTTTTGATATCGTTTGAAATGTTATCCGCTAGTTCTTTTGCTTCGCGGGATATTTCTTCGTTCATTGTTCATCCGTTTCTACTTGTACAGTTTCTTTACGTTCCTCAATCTCAAGAATGTTTTCAGCTTGGGGGCGTAAACGGGCAAGCCGTTCAGCAATCAAGGCAGATGCAGGACGGACGGTCATATCAATCCTTGCTTCTATCTCAATACCACCCCGCACACCAGCACGGTCAAGTATCTCCGTCGCTGCTTTCAGTTTGACAGGTTCGCTCTCAGCGGATTCCATCAACTGCTCAAGAATCTCAACAGCAATCGGGGCTGCTTGGTAGGCGCGAGCTCGTGCACGTGCAACAGCACCCGTTATATTGTTGTTCCGTGTGCCAAGGTGCTTCATACACAGGCCGTCATCCGTGACACGGTTTGCTGTCCACAACAGACAACGGGTGTTATCAGATTTGATAAACCTGCACCGTTGAGGTGGGCCCTGCTGGATGGGCATCGCCTTCGGGTTACCGTTCTCCCTCGAATGGCGGATACGAAGCCAGGTCCTGGTTGCTGCGACAACCCAGAGAGGAGCAAGAGAGTCAGCCGTCTCCTCAAGGAGAAGCCCCTCCTCGGTTAGATAATCGGAGTCATAGTTCCGTGGGTCAACAAGAATTGTTTTACGGTCCTCGGCACGCCGTTCAGAAAGACGAGATGCCATCTCGGGTGAGAGTACCAAAATGTTACCCGTTGCCTCGCCGTTCTCATCATAGACAATTTGCCAGTTAAGACGGTTGACACGAAGGACAGAGCGATTCTCATATGAATCTTCACAAACACCACGGTCAACCTCCTCAAGACCATAAAGTGAAAGGTCAGGCCGGAAGTCCCGAGGGGCAGAGTCGTATACCATATCAGGTATGTGATTCTTGTCAAGCTCGTTGGACATATTCCTCCGGACGAATATTTGGCACGAGGAGAGAGTCGGGGACCTTTTCTCGCCATTTTCCTGTTTTAGTATAACACCAAATTTCAGGTGAGTTCATTCCGTTTTTTGGTATACTAGAGATTCATGATGACATGCTCGGAGATAACCATTTCAATAGCGTGCCGAGGTTGCACACCAACAAATTTTTTAATTGGTTCACCGCGAACATAGAGAATCATTGTCGGAATGCCTTTTACATTTAGCAAGTCCATGGTTGCTGGGTTGGTGTCGGCATCAACTTTGGCGACAAGCAACTTGTCTCCGAACTGGTAGGAGAGTGAACTCAGAACTGGGGTCATCCGTTTACATGGTCCACACCACTCTGCCCAAATATCAACAAGAACAACACCTTTGCTCCCGAGGACTTCGTCTTCGAATGTGCTATCTGTTACATCTCTCAACATCGATATCTCCTTTACAATTAAAGTACGATGAATAGTAAGCTTCCACCTCTTGTTCATGAAGACTACCAGGCTTGGGACATGTTTTCCGGTAAGTCTTACCGTTGGGTTTTCAATAAGTTAGAGGTTGCTTTGCGTCAAGGTCTTACAGCTGGTCCAGCTGCTGTACCTCCACCACACTCGGGTTTGTACATATCACGCCCAACATACAATCTGTATGGGATGGGTGTTGGTGCCGAGCAGTTTCAGTACGACACTAAAGACTACGAAGACTTTACTCATCATGCCACTGTTGGGCCTGGATACTTTTGGTGTGAGTGGCTTTCGGGGGGGCACTACTCCATTGACTATCAACAGTATGAGGATGGTTCGTGGAGGGTCAATTCTGTGTGGTTGGGCTCTCACTATTCTCACTCGAACTTAACTAAGTTTAAAAGTTGGACCAGACTTTCTACTCGAGCAACTCCTGCTCCCCACGAGTTGCCGTTGGAGTTGGAGTTTCTTGACACTTTCGAAGTTCCCTTTTTCAACGTTGAGATGGTTGGTGACCGTGTCATCGAAGTTCATCTCAGACCTGGTGACTTAAAGTTTGACTATCTCCCTGTGGGCACAACGTTAGTTCCCGTATGGCAAGGCGAGGATACTCCCGAGGGGGAGTACCTTCCCGACGTTGGCCCGAAGATGTCCCAGTACAAAGCCAACGGTCATATCACTGACATCCGTGATGGGTTTATTGTGTTGCGGAATCCACACCAGTTTTAGGGTACGGTTGCACTTCGTAGCGTAGCTTAGCTAACAGTTCTTTTTTACGCCATTTGTTGCCACGGAACATTACGTATCTGTGTTTCCTTGGACGTTCGTGTCTCTCTAACCGTGCACCGTAGAAAGCTTTGGCACCGTTGACTCCGCCGTGTTCGTCGAAGAGGTGGCGAGAGTGGGAGCCTGTATTGCCGTCTAGTCTCCACTCGACATGCTTGTCTGACATTCCGGTGTATAACCAGTTTGTTGCTTGGTAGACAACACCGACGTGTCCGACACCCATTTCGGCATAGGAAACAATAATGTCTTTGTCTTCGGGGAGCATCCGTAGTGTCTGCCCGATTAGGTATGATTCTGCGTTCTTGGGTGTGACGTCTGCAATCCACAGCCTGGTCAGTTCGATAACGTTCCCGGCTTCTTCAGGTCCACACACTCCTTTGCAGAGGGAGTGGGACGCGGGTTTCCCGTAGATGACACAACCAATTAAATTTCCTGATTCGGAGAAGAGACCGTAAGTAAACATCGAGGGTGCGCGTCTGTGTAGATAATGATTCTCGACGACCATTTTGGTTGCCGTGGGGGTATCAATCTCCCGAATCGAATAATTCTGTAGAGCCACCGCCACACCTTTCGCATCCGCACAGCCACGTCCTCCCCTCATAGGTTAGCGCAGGGAGGCAAGTTTCGCAAAAGCCTGTCATGCACCATCCGCATGAGACGGACATTTTAATTACTTTAGTCGCGGTTTTTTTTGAAGAAACCAAAGAAGCTCCTCCGTTTTCTAGACTCAGACTTGGACTCAGTGTCGTGTCCTTCGAGTTGAAGATTCAGTTCTTCCATCACGTCATCAAGAGGTGTGTTCGGGTCAGCAAGCATGGCAATAATTTTTTCTGGGTCAATGCCGTCATTGACTTTATCTTCTTTGTCCCCTTCTGCCATGGTGCTTTTGAAAGTCCACTGTCCCAACAGTTCTGCCATTTCGTTAAAGGACATCAGCTCGAGGTCAACAACTTGCTTCTGGTCAACGAGTGCGAGTTTGAAGATGTCTAGCATCGCTACCATTTGTGCTGGCCCGTGTGGTGTGTTGAGTGCCCCGAGGACGCGCTGGTATGGCATTTCGTACATTCCGATTACTTCAGCAGTAAATCCATCAGTTTTTACGTTTACTGTTGGTACGAAGTTAAACTTCTCCATTAGTGCCATCTCCATGTTTCTTTCTTTCCCTAACATAATGATACCTGAACTGAGCTTGACCCTTCTAAATATCTGAGGGTGTATTTTGTTTTATGGAGTAGCTCATCAACTGTTGTTCTCTTTGCACCAAGGAACATCAGCCTATTTGCCGTGGTATGTAAATCATACAGCTCGACAGTCGGACTTGGCAAATCGGATGAGATATCTTTCATGTACTGTTCCCACTCAGTCATTTTCATTTACTTCAAAGTCTAGGTTCATGAGTGTTATTTGCTCTCGAGTGCTGGGCATTAGTTCGGGCATCGTTTCGAAGCTGTTTAAATAGTTTGAAGCGTGTTGTGCTTCAGCAAACCCGTACTTCACTAGCAGTGCTTCTAAATAGTTTGATATCGAATCTGGTCTTCCAAATGCTCCGTAGCAAAAAGACACCGTAAAAGAGTCTAGTTTTCCACCAAACTTTTGTCCCATCTCAAAGGCAAGATGTTCTGCGGTGCCGTAAGCGAATCTATTCCCCTCGCTCAAGTTTGCAGATTCCACACACCACCTCCACCGTTAGTTTTCCACTTTCCATCTTCGCGTATCCGTACATAGCATTCTCACTGCTTGCACCTCCGCAAGATTCACATTTTCCGATTGTCCATACGAAGTCGAGACCTGAGTCTAAACATTTGAAGACTGCACGGTTGAGGGTTGAGTATTCTCCATCAGCTTCTACCCGGAAGTTTCGGCGGAAGAATTTACTGATGGACCCGTACCCAATCCCAACTTTTCTAACCCAGCCTTCACATCGGCATAGGGTACTGCTCCCTCGGCACCGCGCATACTCGGTGTCTGCTAGGTCATGTTTGTAGACGGGATGACCGCACGCACAAATTTCTACTCCGAAATCCATGACGTGTAGCAACCCATGCAAATAATCTTGTCTACTCCGGTTGACATATTCGATGGCATATCAAAAGAAACATTGACTGCCACAGGGATTGGTTCGAGCAGTTCGGTGAGGCACATGTCACAGTTGATTTTCCCGGTTTCTGTCTGCCAGTACATTTCTACGTCGTCGGCTCTGCACGCAGCGATTGCTTTTCCTAAAGCGTGCGCTACTCCGACACCTTCTGTGGTGTACATGAACTTCCGAAGATTAGTTGTTTTGAGGATTGCTCTGCTTTTCATACAGCGACACCGACCTTTAGCCGGAGTACATACTCCAATGTTTCCGACTCTTCCGTGGTACGACATTGGGTGTCCGCACACACAAACTGTCCTGTCTTTCTTTTTGTTCAGTTTGCCTTTCCGGTACATTTCGAGTGCTTCGTCACTGTATGGATTCACTAATTCCATGTCCTTCTCCTATCCTCAGGAAACCATTTCTAATATACTACTGGTATACTTCAAAACCTGTTTCAACCACCCTAACACACTAATCCTACTAATCCTACTAATACAGACTAATCCTACTAATCCTATTAACTTTCCTAATTACGCGATATGTGTGCACGTGTATATAGTAAAAGTTAATAAGATTAGATGCTTTAGTCTACATTAGTCCACATTAGTGCTCAATAGGATTAGTACGATTAGTCTACATTAGTATGCGAAAATCAATAGGATTAGTACCGTTAGTAGGATTAGTTCTTCAATAGGATTAGTTGAAAACTCCTCCCAGGGTAGCGAAAAGGGCCAGTGAAACTTGACAGCTTCACCAGCCCTTGACACTTCTTGTCAAGTAAGGGTACCCTTACTTTTTACGTTTGTACATCACAAGTGCCGTTACGAAAATCACCAACAACAAAACAGCCGTTGCCGTTACAAATCCGAAAGCAAAACTTAATCCATCCATTACTCTTCCCCCTTTCCTAATTCCTGTCCATCCACATCTTCAGCTTCCTTTATCTCACGCATAATTTTTTCAAAGTTCCACCGACCATCTGGCAGTCTTGGAGTTTTTCTCACTAAATCTTCTCGTATCCGTTTTGACATATATTTCACCATCGAAGGGCTAATTCCGACAACATCCGATATGGGGGGAACGTATCCGTTTTCCATGACCATCCGTTCCACGTATTCTGTTGACTGCATCACGTCATCCGAAACACTATCTAACCACATCCAGCCACCCGACAGAGGATTTTCTTCCAGGTCCCGTAGGAGTGCATCAGCTTTTTCGAAAGGTGTTGACCACATCTCTATTTCTTCTATGACTCTTGCTTCTGCAAAGACATGTCCGAATCCTAAAAGACGAGCAAGAACATTAATGTTGCTTGACCATGTTGTTAGCCACACAATCTCTACGTCATCCCTAGAACACATAGCCTCTAAAGACGCTACCGCTTCCGTTGACCACACAAATGTGTACCCGCCAAAGTCTATGGAATCAAATGTTTTAGGACCCCACAGGTTAGGAGCTTGCAGAGCATTGATTACTCCGTCTACTTCCATGTATATACGCACAACCAATCCCCCCTACGCCTTTTCCATATGCAACAGATAATAAACTTTTGCCCGTCCGCCGACATGAGCTTCTCTAATGAAAGCGTATTCTTGTTCTCCGCCTCTGCCAGATTTCAGCACGACTCTTTCTCCTACGTTTATGACTAGGTCATCCATTGATGTAACCAGGACGCCCCACATTCCCCGTAGTGTGTTCCATTCAACACGCTCAGAGATATGCCACAGCCAGAAGTCAGCGTCTCCGTCTACAAACTTTTCAACGAAGCGTTCAAACATCTTCTGCTCTTTACGCTCAACACGCGCTTGTATCCAGTTACGGAGTCCCAAGGGTTCTTTCCCCACTGCCGATTCGGTTGCGTGTGCCATACATACCTAATACTGTATCACCCAGAACAGTAGCAAACAGCCGATTCAGGGTTCCCACGATACGGTCCGCTAGGACAGGTTCTGAAGTCTTTTTTTCTGTAGGTGCCATGCGCCTAGAATACCAATTAAAACGAATCCACGCAGGCCCATACGGCTTAGTACGATATTCACGAGTTAGAAGTACTCTACTTTCGGTTCAACTTCGGCGTCCCCGTCCAATTCATTCTCTGTAACAACGATGTCCAGAGGAATAGGACCGACCTTTAAGTTCTTTACCATCTTCTGATGTTGCTCTTTAGTAATAGGAGCCCCGTCCGTATCAATCCACAAGGGAATACTTGTTACGTCCTCGAAGCCTTCAGAGGAGAGAGGAGTGTCCTGTCCTGCGTTATCTTCCATAGTCAGACTCTATCACTTTTTGTCCGGCGACTTCCTTTACCAGGAGAATCTAGTAGCCCCAACCTTCTACCGTATTGGAGCCTTTCATGTATTGCTTTTACGGACTCAACACCTTCTGCTTGCGCAATTAACGATGCAGGGTTGTTGATGTTGAACCCCAACGCCAGCCTGTAGAGTGCCACTGTTCTATTTACCTTCACGCCACCGCCCAGTACAGACCCCCCAGAGTCTAAATACTCTTGTATATGTGCCAAACAGTGCGCTCTACGTGGCTCATCGGACGCTCCAGGTACCCCTGCTTCTCCAATTCCTGCCCATGAAGCGAATTCCACCACCTCTTTAGCAATCAAAGCACACCTTCGTTCGGCTTCTCCGACGTCAGAACCGAGCACGGGAATAAACATCTGCGCTACTACTTGTATGTTGTCTCCCAAGTTATGGGAAACCCACCACTCAGTTGACAGTCCGTTGTCTAATTTTAGTACTCGGACAGTTGCAAAACTATTCGAATAACGGAACTTAAGCAGGTCTACTTCATAAAGGGGGGTGTTCATATAGTAAGTTTACACCTAACTAACTAGAACAACATCCACGTTTAGTCTTAGACCTTCACGGATTGTGCGAACGCAATCTTGCTGGCCATCTTGGAGATTGAGATAATGGCGAGTGGAGCTGAAATAGACAGCACAACACCAGCCCATGCACGAGGCTCCGCGAAGTCCCACTGCCAGAAGTCGAGAGTGTGGAACCCGTTTGCAGCGATGGCAACTCCGGCGAAGAAAATCATTCCCGTAATTGCTCCCCGAGTTCTCTCAGGTTTTCCTTCGTCGTCTGTTCTTGATGCCAACACAAGATACGCCACCAAAAACAGCAGGTACATCAGCTCTATAAAGAAGAAGAACAGTGGTGCCATCCATGCTTGCGAAAGTCCTACGAAGACGGCTACGGAAGTAATACCGTTAAATGACACGATTGCTGAGGATAGGAATGCAATCGCCACAGCGGTAATCCACCCCATCAGCACGACCCGTTGGTCTATCTGGATACGGGGGGCACGCCTTGACTCTTGAATTTCGTAGCGTTGAAGGGTCTGGCGTTTACCTTCTTCAATGTACTTGCGACGCGCAAGCTCCATGTCTACGGTTTCTATAGTTTCTGCAGGTACCGAAGTAACAGCAGTCTCAGCAACTACAGGACTCTCTGCAACAAACTCGGCAAGCCCCTGAACAGGGGGAGGTGGAGGTGGAAGCTGTACTTCTACCTCGGACGCGGACGGCAATACCTGGTCATCTTCTTCAGGACCCAGGTTCATAATAAACTCATTAGATGGTGTGGTCATGCTCATAATTATACCGTAAATTTTGCATCTATGCACACCAGCTGTTACACTACTTTCATAGCCACAACATATAAGGAGCCACAATGACCGACACACAAAAAGAAATGTTTATGCTTAAAGCAGATGACCCGTCAGGCTTCAATGGTTTGACTTATGGTCAAATCTGGGAGTGGGAGAAAAAGCACAATGAGTCATGCAAGCAGTACCACAAGCAACCCTGTAACTGCTCCGCTTGGGATTAGACCATGTTAGAGCTAACTAACAAAGACACTTTGAAGTTGGCTATCTCGTACCTTGAGCGGTGGGAAGAAGGCCCCTACGGCTGGAACGTTGAGCGTATCTATAACTCACTTCACCCAATGCGCAGGATTCTTGAGCACGCATATCTTGGACTTAAACTTACGAATAACTCTAAGGAGTATCTCTATGAGATTGCGCTTGCTCGGGGTATTGTTGCAGGTCAAGGCATACGCTTTGTAGACAAAATGAAAGAAGACACTAATGATTAGCAACCCCCCAGAGAACACCGTTCTCCTTTTAGAGTCTAGCGACATCTATGACGGATGGTCAGCGGCGCTCCTTAGTGACGGCTCCGTCCTCAACCGATGGGATAGAAACGAGGAGAGCTTTCGGTATTTCCAGACTCTTGAACTTATTGATAACTTTATTAAGCAAAACGAAGCGACAGGATTTGATGATGAACCAGAGTGACTACGAAAACCTTTCTACACTCTCATCTATGCTCGATGAGATGTATGTTCACTTCCATGCCGAGAACCCTAGTCACCGCTTCGAAACTAACGAGGGCCAGATTTCTTTCTTATTTGGCACAGTGTGGGATAGAGAAGTCGACTCTAAGAATGTCCCCGTTAAAGCTGTAACTATTATTAGTTCTGCTTTTGCGTCCCCCTCATATCAATTTTTTGATTCCCTTGATGAGGCTCTTGAGACAGTATCCAAGTGGTACATGGGCTTTTTTATTGGTTCTACGGGGGCTACTCATATAGAGAGGATGAAGAAAAATTTTTCCGCTTAAGCGCCTTACGGTCCCGTTCGGTTGTTCCACCCCATACGCCTATCTCGTTGTTTTTGAGTGCCCACTCTAGGCATTCTGCAACATAGGGGCATTCAGCACAGACTTTCTTTGCCTGGTGGTTTCTCTTCCCGTAGTCTGAGTCTGTTGTTTCTGCAAAAAATAAGTCAACTTCTTCACTTGTACAGGCAGGGGTTCCCTTACCTTTAAATTCTGGGTACTCCCAAAATTCTGCTCCAGTTCCAGCGTAAGAATATTTGTTTGACACTAGTTAATTTTTCCTACTCGTTGGGCCAGCTCCGGAATACAACGTACTTCCTAAACACTACTGTAAATCTAGATGGGACGCAACATGCCTTTCACAACATTAACGTCCACCTCGCGGAGGTTTTTTAACTTCAACGCTGGAGTTACGTCCGCAAAGAATACTCTGTTTATAATGTCATGACCAGTGGTGAGAGCTGTGTAGACTTGCAAGTCACCAAGCAGACGCCCCTTGAGGGTTGGCTGAAATAGACGGATTAAACGCAGACCAGTGTTTGGTCTTCTGTACTCTATACACACATCCATTCTACCTGTAAAATAGAAACATGCCTGTTGCCACAATTCAAACTCCCACGGACCACATTGAGTTCTCTGCACACGATGTGTGTGACCGGTGTGGGTTCCAAGCTTATGTTCAAGTCTTTTTCCCTACGGGCTATTTGCTTTTCTGCGCCCACCACTATAAGAAGAATGAGCAAGCTCTTGGGCTAACTGCAAAGTATGTCCACGACCGTAGAGACTTATTAGAACCGACCAAGCCACAGGATGTAGAATAGTAATAAGCTAGCATGCGCGTGCAACCACTCGCTCCTCTGCCCGCCCGAGTAATTTCGCTACTCTTAGGCGACTAGGCCCCCGTAAGGGGGTTTAGTTGTCCATAGGGCTGTGTTGTAGAACAAATACCACATCTGCTAGACTTGAGTTTCTTCGACCCCCACAACTAGGGCCAAGGATTAGTTTTCTTGGTCTATTTTTGTCTCATGAAAGGACTAACCACATGTCTAACCTCTTTGAAAGCTCCGTTGACGTTGTTGATGGCATTGTTTGCCCAGTAGACCCAATGGACCTTTTAAACTGCGAATCCTGTCAGTAAGTTTGGACGCGGGGGGATGTCTGAAGTTTGGGGTGTAGCTCCAGAAACACTACTATTAACGTCTAAGGGTTATGAGCCTATCTCTTCTCTTGAGAAGGAAGACAAAGTAAGTATCTGGAATGGCTATGATTTCGAGGAAACAGCCGTTGTTAAGATGGCATCAGACATTCCCCTGCTCCACATTAAAACTGAAAACACCCTAGAGCTTTTCTGTTCCAAAGACTTTACTTTCATACTGAGAGACGAGACTAAGGTAACAGCCGAAAACCTCACACTAGATATGAAGCTTGCGAGTATCCCTAACTGCCCTATTGCAGAAGGTGGAGATAAGGATTTTCCTTTCGCATATACCCACGGTTTCTATTCTGGTTCGGAACGTTACTGGCGAGATAGGCTCAAAGTCTCTCGAGCTACGATACGAGGCGTCCGTCACGGAATCCTTTCTTATCTGGCTCTTGACCACGAGAAGACAACCAAGACATCTTTATTTTTTGATGAGAACATTCCTGCCAATTTTGAAGTACCGCTCGACCCTGAGTACAGTGTTGATACAAAGTTGGATTGGCTGGCAGGAGTTTTTGATTCAGGACTGATGAAGCGAAAGCTTGACCCGCACAAGATTTGGATTTTACATTCAGATAACGTAGATTTTTTATATCAGGTCAAACTTCTTCTTCAGACGTTAGGGGTAGACTCACGTCACGTCTCTAATGTTGACCACAGGTTTCAGCATTATTCGCTTCGAATTCGGGATAAGGCAATTGAGGTTCTTATTGATTTGGGACTTCCTACTTTGTCGCGTAACCTGACAAGGTCTGAGTTTCCATATAAGAACAAGACATCAATTAGAAGCACCACCCCAATATCCATAGAGGACGCACTGCGGTCTTCTGACATCTACAACTTTACAAATAAAACACACAAGTCTGCTGTATTTAACGGAATGTTTACAGCAACTAATTAGGAAGGTATAACAACTACAATGAGCAACATTTATGTCACAAAGAGGGACGGACGTTCTGAGCAGTACGACGCGAACAAAATTAACTTAGCTATTGAAGACATCACTAATGACTTGGACCCAGCGACTCCTTGGGTTACCAAGATTGCCAGTGAGCTCGAGCTGACTTTGTTTGACGGCATCACCACCCAACAGCTCGACGAAGCGGTCATTCAGGTCGCTTTGCAGAACGTCAAAGATGACCCTGCTTTTGATAAGGTTGCGACTCGTTTTTTCCTTAAGAGCTTGTACAAGAGGGTGTTTGGAAAGTACACCAACAAAGAGCAGTTGATGGGACTCCACACAAGGAACTTTGAGAAGACTATTCGTTTGGGGGTTGAGCAGAACCTCATGGATGAGAGGTTTGTTGTTGACGGTCTCTTCGATTTTAAAGCACTTTCAGAAGCCCTTGAGCCCACCAATGACGAGCTCTTTAAGTACATCGGCATCGTCACCTTCATGAACCGTTACGCTCTCAAGGACCGCACACAGAGCCCCTTAGAGGTGCCTCAGTTCTTCTGGATGCGTATCGCTATGGGCCTGTCTTTGAACGAGCAGGACCCCACCGAGTACGCAATTAGTTTTTACAAAAAGATGAGTGCCCTTGAATATCTCGCTGCTGGTTCGACTCTTGCTAATGCTGGTACGTCCACTCCTCAGCTTGCTAACTGCTTTGTCATGGAGATGCAGGATGACATGGAGCACATCGCGAAGACGACCCGCGATGTCATGTGGTTGACCAAGGGAACTGGTGGTATTGGTCTTTCGGTAACTAAGCTTCGCGCTCAGGGTTCACCAATTCGCTCAAATAACACCGCCTCTACGGGGCCTATCCCCTTTTTGCACACGTTAGACAGCGTCCTACGGGCTGTTAGCCGTGGTGGCAAGAAGTTTGGTGCCATGTGCTTCTACATGGAGAACTGGCACTTGGACTTCCCCGAGTTCCTTGACCTTCGCCAGAACTCCGGTGACCCCTACCGTCGCACCCGGACGGCAAACACAGCCGTGTGGATTTCCGATGAGTTCATGAAGCGCGTTCAGAACAATGAAGATTGGTATTTGTTTGACCCGCTTGAGGTTGCTGACCTGAACGAACTGCATGGCAAGGTGTTCTCTGAGCGCTACGCTCACTACGTTGAGGAAGCTAAGGCTGGCAACATCGAACGCTATAAAGTCACCACTGCCCGCGAGCAGTTCAAGGCCATCTTGATTTCTCTTCAGGGCACCAGCCACCCATGGCTAACCTGGAAAGATACCATCAATAACCGCGCTTTAAACAACAATACAGGCACAATTCATTGTTCAAACCTGTGCACGGAGATTACTCTCCCGCAGGACTTGGAGAACGTTTCGGTGTGTAACTTGGCGTCTATTAACTTAAGCACGCACCTGACGCGAGATAACAAAAGCATCGATTATGCAAAGTTGGCCGAAAGTGCAAAGTTGGCTGTGCGTCAGCTTGATAACCTCATCGACGTCACCCGTTCGAGTGTTGTGGAAGCTGACAACTCTAATGAGCAGAACCGAGCAATTGGCTTGGGCTACATGGGATTCACTGACATCCTCGAGAAGTTCGGCATCTCCTACGAGTCTGAAGAAGCTTACAACCTTGCTGACGTTATTACGGAGCACATTTCGTATGCAGCCATTGAGGCCAGCATTGAGCTTGCTAAGGAGCGAGGAGCATATCCAAACTTCGAGGGCTCACGCTGGTCACAGGGCATGGTTCCTTTTGACAGCATCGACTTGGCTGAGCAGGACCGAGAGGTCTCTATTAAGGTCAGTCGGAGCACAACTCTGGATTGGGACACCCTCCGCACCCGAGTGAAGGAGCACGGAATCCGTAACGCCACCTTGATGGCTATCGCTCCCACAGCATCCATTGGGCTCGTTGCCGGAACTACTCCAGGGCTCGACCCCCAGTTTGCACAGATTTTTAGCCGTGCAACGAGCTCGGGTAAGTTCCTCGAGGTTAACGAAAACCTGGTCCGCGACCTTAAGGGTCTTGGATTGTGGGAGTCTTTGCGCGGGGAGATTCTTCGCAACCAAGGCAACATCCAGACTCTGGACGAGGTCCCTGACAGCCTGAAAGCCGTCTACAAGACCAGTTTCCAGCTTAACCCTCTAGCCTTCTTGCACGTTGCATCGAGGGCACAAAAGTGGGTTGACCAAGCCATTTCTCGTAACATGTACCTGGAGACCAGGGACATCGATGAGATTATGGCAATCTACACATCTGCATGGGACTTGGGTGTAAAGACCACCTATTACCTGCACATGAAGCCCCGCCACACCGCCGAGCAGTCCACCGTACAGGTGAACAAGGCAGAGCAAATTTCTAAAAACGACACCGCTGGAGCACCTAAAAAGGGCTTTGGTTTTGCATCAGCTAAAAACTAACAAAGAAAAAATAAGGAGAAATAAAATGGGAATTCTTGGAACAGGAATTCAAGACGGGCTTTTGCTTAAGCCAGTTAAATACCAGTGGGCTATGGACCTCTACGACCAGGCTATTGCTAACACCTGGTTCCCCAACGAAATTCAGTTGGGCGAGGACATCGCAGACTTCAAGAAGATGACGGATGAAGAGCAACACGCTCTGACTTTTCTCATGTCCTTCTTCAACCCTTCGGAGCTCGTTGTTAACAAGGCACTTGCTTTTGGCGTGTACCCCTACGTAAACGCCGCTGAGGCTCACATGTTTATCGCTCGTCAGATGTTTGAGGAGTGCAACCACGTTATGAGCTTCGAGTATGTATTGGAGACTTTCCCTGTTGACCGCGAGAAGATTTACGGTCAGCACATTACGTCTCCAACGATTGCTGCGAAAGAGGAGTTCATCACTAAGTACATCAAGCGGATGACCGAGGAGACTCTGGATATCAATACTCTTGAGGGCAAGCAGGACTTCGTGCGCAACCTTGTTGCGTACAACATCATCCAAGAGGGTATCTTCTTCTACTCGGGTTTCATGGTGGCACTGAGCTTCCGTCAGCGGAACTTGTTGAAGAACTACGCATCTCTTATTGATTGGGTGGTGCGTGACGAGAGCTTGCACCTCAAGTTCGGTATCAACCTCATTCTGACAATCCTTGAGGAGAACCCTGAGATTGCTACTGAGGCGTTTGTTGAGGAAGTTACTCAGATGATTACGGATGCTGTTGACCTGGAGACTGAGTACAACAAGGACATGTTCCCTAGGGGCATCCTTGGTCTGAACGCCAACTACATCAACCAGTACGTCAAGTACATGGCTGACCGTCGTCTCGAGGAGCTGGGTCTTCCAACTCAGTACAACGTCACGAACCCTGCTCAGTGGATGGGTGTGAATGATGTGTTTTCCCTGGTAAACTTCTTTGAGTCCACCAACACCTCGTATGAGGCAAACGCTAGCGCTTCTTCTAAGTCCGAAGTTTTGGTTTAGTATGTGTAGAGATAAGTGCGTCTGCGGTAAAAAGTAATACAACTAAATAAGAAGGACCCTCCGAAAGGGGGGTTCTTTTATTTGCTATACTTGTTATATGAAACTATATAATCCTGCACCTAAACGACCCATCACTAGTCCTTATGGCCCAAGACGTCATCCTGTTACTGGACAGCTTGGAAGAATGCATACAGGTGTTGATTTTGGCGGTTCTTTTAAAGTTCTTGTGGCGGGTGATGGTGTTGTTGTACATGTCGCGGCTGACTGGGATTCTTTGGGACCACGGGCAAAAAGGCGTCAGTCTGGTGGGAACGTTGTAGTTGTCGAACACGGTACTAACCTGTTTACTGCTTATTTTCATGGCAAGGAGCGCTCTACTCTTGCTGTTGGCCAGCGCGTGCAGGCAGGAGATACGGTCTACACTAGTGGGACAACTGGGGTTAGCACCGGGAATCATGTCCACTTTGAGGTTCGACGTTCTCGTCGTGGTCGCCAGGTTGACCCAATGGCGTATCTCAGTGGCAACCAGCCCGTCAACAAAAAGCCTGTCCTTAAAGTGGATGGTCGTCTTGGACGTAACACGTGGCGTGCATGGCAGGACGCTCTTAAGAAGGATTGGGGCTACATCGGAAAGATTGACGGTCGGACCGGCAAGCTTACGTGGTCTGCTGTCCAACGTTCCGGTGTGCCCTTTGGTTACCCGGCAAACGACATTGATGGTATTAACGGACCTAACACTCGCAGGGCAGTCCAACGTCGCCTCGCAGATAAGGGTTTTTACACCGGAAAGATTGACGGCGTGTGGGGCAGAGTGACTATCTCTGGAATTCAGAGGGCTCTTAACGCAGAAAAGTACTAAACTTTCCTTAGTGTGGGGGAAGCAAGGAGACGGAGGGTGTCCCCCTCCGTTTCTTTTTTTGCTTGGTTAAATAACTTTTGCCCAGACATGAGGTATGGTAGAAAACATGGCGCGACGCAAATCAAAAAGTATAACCCCAGACCTTAGCGCTGATTGGGAGAAGTCGGAGAGTCTTCAGGTTAACGGACGGAACATTCAGCCAGGCACTGAGTTGAGAATCCGCAATCAACGCGGTAGGTTTAGGTTTATTAAACATGTTAAAACTCCTGCAGGAGCTGAGTGGGTTGATGTGTGGGGTGGACCTAAGGGCTGTGAGCAGTGGCGTAGTTTTAGAGTAGAAGATATTCGCACCGTGCACTACAAAAATCAGACAATCAAAAATCTAGCGACTCAATATAAAGAAAAGATTGCGTCTAAGAAAGAAGAAGAGAACAGTGCGTCGTAAGCTTGGTTACCCCTGCTACAGGCACCGTATTAGGTTTATGGGTAGTTACTGCCTTAAGTGCTATAAGGAGCGTAGGATTAAAGAACGTTCCCGATAAAGTTTGCCTCCTTAACTCAGTCTGGCCAGAGTGCAATACTTGTAATATTGAAGTCGCCGGTTCGAATCCGGCAGGAGGCCCTATATAAGTGCTCACTGTGAAATCTCTAGAACAATACCGCACTAGGTAAAATAGAGATACAAATACACACGTGGTCACTAGACCAGTAAGGAGCTGAATGAGATACCTATGAACAATCAACTCTTAGAACGAAAGGTTTATTACTGGCTTAGATAGGCGGTGGTCCAACATCTACCAATACGCTTTCCTGCAGATAGTGGCAGGGGGGCGTTTTTGGTTTATATATGTACTTGTATAAAAGAATACCCCCCGCAACCAGATTGGCTACGGGGGGTTTCCATGAACGGATTAACCACTATCCACCTGAGAACTATAATACACTAACTTTTTTGTTGTGTATTCAGTTACTCGTATGTGACTACTGTCTCAACTACCTTGAACTTTTCTCCCACAAACATATAGTCTGGATAGTCCTCTTCGGAGACAATAATAATTTTATGGGTGCCGAGGAGTGGCAGTGGGTCTAGGTGTTCACCGTTGATGAGCAGTTCGAAGTGTAGGTGTGGTCCGGTTGACATTCCGGTGTTCCCTACGGCTCCAATCTTCTCACCGCTTCTCATTGCTGAACCAATCATCATTCCTTTCGGGAACGAGTCATCTTTCATGTGGGCGTAGAGTGTGGTCCACTCTTCCATGACACCCTCGGAGTTGGCGATGAGGTGACTCATCTTGACGAAGTTTCCGTATCCACCGTTGCGTCCCATGTCAACGACCATTCCATCGGCCACAGCAAAGATGGGAGTGCCCGCACCGGGGACAAAGTCGGTGCCCTTATGGTCAGCACTGCAGCCTTTGCAGGGGGGAGTCCTCCACCCATACTCACTGCTAACCTCGGGGGAAGTAGTGGGCATGACGGTGTTATACACCTTGAGGTGGTTTAAGACTCTCGTCTTGGTTGCCACTAAAGGAGCAACACTCGCCTCAAAGATGTTGAATTGAGAGACAGTCTGAAAACGATAATCAAGCATTTCAAGAGAGGGGAGAGTTCTCATAGGAACTTCTTCAGGTCCTCCCTTACCAGTGAGGACATCTACCATAGAAGTTTCTCCCGCTGTGGAAGGATACATTCCCGGCGCTTTTTCCAATAAAAGTGGGGGGATGAGCAGAAGAGGGCCAAACAAATATATAGAACTTAGGAGCAGTCCAGAATTTCTGGGGTGTGAAAAAGGGAACTTGTTCTTTTTTCTCTCTTCAATTTTTTTAATTTTTTGATGTGGATGTAGCTTATTTAACTGTACTTTATTATGAGGACGCATATTAGCTTCCCCCTTTCTGTCTAACTATCTTCGTGTTCGTCCTTGAATTTTACAAGGCTACCTCCGATATTTTGTTATATACAGTCTTTCTATCTTACTCTATTACAGTGAGTCTTTACTTGACAAAACCATGTTTTGACATCAAAGACGTCTGATTTTTTAGCGACCTCGTATCTGACGGGGTCGAGCTAAAAAAGAATATTTTTCCTGTGGGGGCTCTGTATCGTAGATGTCCACCTTTGGTGTAGTCAACAATCCAGCCTTGTTCTTCAGCTTTTTTCGCCAGCTGTCGGGCCTCTCTTCGTGCGGTCATACATCTACGGTAGTGCTCAGATGCGATGTTGTCAAGTAGCAGAGGGAACAAAAACTCTCTCGTACCAGTCCAAGCCCTCTTCCAACGTAGAGCACAGCTCAACTTGAGGAGCATTAACTCCGATAGAAGCAAACCAGTCGTACCATTTTTTAGATAGTCCGTTTTTTTTATTTTCTTCCGTTGCGTATGGTGCAAAAGGCACTCTGTACGCATGTGCAGTGATGCAGGCGTGCATTGCGTAGGACAAAATAAAGCTGGCTCCTGCGATGCACGAGGCCATATCAACAATGTCTTGCCTTGTCACTACTCGAGGGAGCATGAGATGTTCTGCTTGACTAGCTTTTAGGTCATAGTCTTCCGAGCCGACGTGTGGGATGAGTAGAGTGCTATACGTTTTCTCTACTGCAATATTGAGGTAGTCCAGTGCTACATAGGCAGTGTCTCCATAGACAGGGATGTTTGAAACTCCAGCCCTCTCCAATGCTGCCTTGGTTTCTGGTCCTCGGCATCCAAGGTATTTAGCCTGCTTAGCCAGCTCTGGAGTGAGTTCTTTGCCATCCCACCCACATCCCACAAAGATAGGAGTCATGCCCAAGTTTAGTGTTGATTCTATGTATACGTCTTGAATCACACTTCCAATAGGGAAGTACATAATCTCTGAATTGTCTAGGGTGTCCCGCTCAGAACTTAGTCCAGTTTTTAGAGCCTCGACAACTATCTCCCCAAGAGCATCTCCATAGTTTCTATAGTCTGGCGAGGGTCTCCACTCATAAATCATTCTTTGGTGCCCTCTAGGTGCTCAATCTCCCACTGCAGGTAGACAGCAGCCTTCTTTAAATCTTTTAGTTCTTCGCCAGAATACGGAGCCCTGAGTACATACTTAATAATATTGCCACGTAGAAAGGTCTCGTGTTTTGTAATCTGAATTACTGTTATGCCACTAGGGTGCGTGTACATGTCCGTGTCCGTGTCCGTGTCCGTGTGTTCTTGAGACACTACTGCTCCTTCTGCCAATCGGTAATGTCGACAGCTAAAATAGAAACCAGGTATTCTCTTCCGTTGTGGAAGTAGCTCAAAGTTTGACCATCTTCTTCGAGAATCCCCGCCTCAAGAATTTCATCTCTAATGAGATATTCAACGTTATGAGTGCTGTTGTTCATAGGAAAATACTAGCACAAGGGCTAGCGCTCAGAAATCTCTTTAGGCAAAGCCTTAACCTCTTCTGGGAGAAGAGCTTTGTTCATCCAGATTTGGTCTTGAATATTGGGACCCCACTCATAGAACACACCCGCCAGGAAGAAACCGTGGTGTCTCATGTATCCAGCAACCTCAAGATTGTTTTTGTGTGAGGGATGGTCGTACTTGCGTTCTGTCTTGAGGTGGAACATCTTTACATTCTTAATGAGCTCTCCAAAGCCAAGTAGAGCCTGGTAGGTCATACCTCCAATATCAATTTTTATAACGCTAATTGTTTTTTCTACCAGCTTTTCTTTTGCCAAAAAAGAATCTAGCCTTGAGACTTTGACGGTAATAACTTCTGTCTCGGTTGTCTTGTAGATTTCCTCACGCTTTGCTTTGCTAATGTCTAGAGACGAGGTTCCCAGCAGATTTATGTCATCTGAGATTACTTGCAAAAAGTCAGCTTCACCGTCAAAGTTAGAGATGGCAATCTCACGCACAGTCAGTTTAGGATAGCGTTCTGCAATACCTACAACTAGGGCAGGGTTTGCTTCGATGGCATACGCCTTTTTTGCCCTTAGCTTTGTCCTAAGGTAGTCGGCGTTCTCTCCGTCTCTACTACCAACTTCGATAATAATGTTCGCAGTCTGCGCATAGTACTTTTTATAGATGCCCACAACAGGCTCAAGAAGTTTGTTTCCCATGCTGACATCATACCCTACATAACGACGAACCCCCCCAGTGTAAACACCAGGGGGGTTCTTAATCGTTAACCACAACGAAAGGAGGTCAATGACCTACAAGTTCTATACTAACACAGACTAAAGGCTAATATAACCATAAACACCTAACTAATCTTGTACGTCATCCTTACCCAGTGGTACCCGTCTGGTCCCATGATTGAGATTTTAAGGTGCCCGTCTGGGTCAAATTCAAAGTTGTCACTATCTTTTAGCTCAAGCCACATCCCATCAATCTGTACTGCACCAGGTCTAAAGCCAGTAACTTTTCGGGGTGCACCCATATTAACTACAGGGCGCTCTACAAAGCTAGACTTCCTGCTGCTGGCTACTTCATACTTTTTTAGCCACACAGTGCTGGATTTTCTGATGGCTTCTGCCACATCAAACTTGTTCATGTTTTGAGGATACTACTGAGACTCTTTCGTGTCAACCTTAGGAAAGTTCTCCGCATCATCTGCCCACAAATCATCAAACACATGCTGAGGAACAAAATGCCCCTGATAAACATGCTCAGCTAGATGGTCAACCATCTCCTGAGTCGAACGAGCATCAAAAGAGCCCCAGGCATCCTTAGCCAAAATACACGCACAACACGTTAAGTAGTTTCCTACATGCATAAACACGTAGACGTCGGCCTCTAGAAATCTTACATAGGACATATTTTTATCTATCTTTTAGGGGATGCTCTTCCCGCCAGCGTCGCACAACTTCTTTCTTAGTGAAAAAGTAGTACACGTGGTAAAGGGAGTCGTGACGTCCGTCACACCCAAGGAAGTACGCTCCAGACGGATTAGACCTCTGAATGTCTTTTTCTGTGGGACGTGTGTGTAAAATCATTTTAGGCTTGCCCTAAGACTGTCGAACGCCGTTTAGCCGGTCAATCTTGTACACCAGACGGCCACCTTTAGAGGTAATAGTGCTGAGCTCAAGCTCAAGCTTTTTAACTTTCTGGTCTGCCTTAACGTACTTCTCATTAGTGCCAAAGTCAGTCCCAGTCTTGGCAACAGCATCTAGAGCCTCAACAAGTTGAGCCTCTACCTGCTCCTTGACAACAATAATCTTTTCCAACTCAAATAGGTATTCCTCAATAGCTGGGTCTAATGCAAATGTCATTTTTTTCCTGTCCGTTGTATAAAAGTATTATATAACTACGCAGTGGAGAAGTGCAAGTCCCAGGCCCGTTGGGCGTCATTCTTGTACTCAGCGTCATATGCAAGCTTCTTTTCCAGATAGGGCATAAAGTTTTCGCGATAGACAATAAGGTTGCCTTTGTCGTCTTTCCGCCGGGGAACCATAGCAAAGACTCCGCCCATGCTGAACATGTTCTTGACTCGCTCTTCCGAGTCTCCAACAAGCTTTGCAATCTGTTTAAGGGTCATGCACTCACTCATGCACATGCTCCGCAAAAAAGTCTTCGGGGATAGTATCAGGAATAGGCTCCTCAAACAAAGCTAGCCTGTCGGCCACCTCATACAAAAACTCAGACAGGGGCATCCCCAATCCTCGGGCAATAGAATGCAAAACTAAACTACTGGCGTCCTTTTGACCACGCTCCAGCTCACTCAAATAGCTATAAGAAACGTTAGCACTGTCCGCCAAATCCCGAAGGGTCATCCCTCTCTTAAGGCGAAAATCACGCATAACATCGCCAACCTCATGTCGTAATAAAACCATTTTATCGCGCTCCCATTCCGTTACTTGCGTTGGTTGAGCTTA
>Ga0208770_1000043_pt1 | contig 89867 bp, 76 predicted proteins | sample AntAceMetag02UK9_FD_184771 | JGI IMG/M metagenome (GOLD analysis project Ga0208770, IMG submission 184771) | Saline lake microbial communities from Ace Lake, Antarctica - Antarctic Ace Lake Metagenome 02UK9 (SPAdes) (version 2) | ecosystem: Environmental > Aquatic > Non-marine Saline and... | reverse complement strand
GTTGGAATGTCAGCATCACGGTAGCCAGTGTTTTTCATTTCATTCATAACTTTATGTTTTTTAGTTATAAATGGTTTACTATTTTTATGCCGTTTTGATACTACCGCGAGAGCGGTTTAGTGCAACAATGGCTATAATTAATACGGGGTTTAGTGCTTAATTGAAAATTCACTACTTTTAATACTCGTACTAACCATAGCCTAGACGTTAGATTTCATATATGAGAATACACCAACTACCTCTAGATGAAGGGCCTTTGTGGGAACTCCTACAATCAGGGGAACTAGAAAAAGCTAAAGAAATTATTGACCATTATTACTCACGAACTAATCCAGATGGGTTTGATGACCCTGAAGGAATTACTAAGGCAATCGAATTAGCTCCAATTGATGAGAAAATTGATTCATTAATGCTCCCTATAATAATCAAGAAAGGCTCTAAATCTCCTCTAAGGATCCTGTATGGAATTTTGGGAGCTTTCATTTTATTTGGCTTTATATCAATTTACGTTGATTCCTTTGTGGTTATGTACGTGCCTTGCTTTCTTGCAGCGCCTTTTTCAATTCCAGCATTTATTCAACTACTAGATAAGAGACCTCAAATTACTCTAACTGAAGAATACATTGAATTTCGAAAATCAAAAAAAGAACCTGTTAGATTGGATAACATCTTAACAATCTATCATTATTACAGAGGTGCTATAGGTGGAGCAGGTGCTCAATCTGCTGATTTTGCAGAAATCTATAGAAAGAACGCCGTAAAATCTGAGTCGTTTTATCTCAATTACTTAGAACATAAACCAAGTGATATTGTATATCTGATTAACAAGTTCAAGAAGTAAAACGAAAATCTAACATTACCTATCTCTCCATGGTGATTACTGCTAGAGTCGAGTGCTGCGGTTTCTGACAGCACCGGAAGAATCTTCGCTTTTCCTCAGGGACGCCCAGTCATTGGATGAAAAAGGTATCCCTACGCGGGTCGGATGAAAAATCGGAGATTTTTCCTACTTTTAATCTGACACTTTAAATCATATCAACGCCACATGGTATAGCTAGGCATTACAGCAAATTAACCCTGTGAACGAGAAAATTAAAGGAGTAATAGCACTCCTAAATAATTCTATTCGAATTTCTAACTGAACTCGCTAAAAAAGAAATCGACGCAATAATTTTATATATAGGATTGGGAGAGTCCAGCTCATACACTTGCTTAGTTAAAATATTGCCAATGGTTGCCCTGAAATCGTCAAGGAGCTAAAGCCGATAATGACCAAGGAGCATGTTACTTCTTATGCTTTCAAGTTTGACTATGAAAAGGAAGTTGAAGGAGAGGAGTCTTTACAGTACTTCCCTAGAGAAATAGAAGTGAGAATTAAATTTTTATTGACTCCTGGCGATGATAAATTTCCCGTTGTAGGCTTTACCATCTAAAGTATAAGAACAAAAGTACAGACCTTCTTTTAGATCACTAACGTCCACTCTTTGAACAGGCCTGTCTACTTGAATTTCATTGACTATCAGGCCTGAGTAGTTAAGAATACGAAGATTAACAGGCGTATGTCTATAATCAAAAGTCACCCAGTCACTTGCGGGGTTGGGATAAGCCAATATTTTTTCACGACTCAAAACATTATATCCTGTGGCTTTCAGGTTTTTCGATGACCATAAGTTTTTCCTAGGATCCGAATGCAGCACTGCTACCATACGGTCAACTTGGCCTTTTGTAAACATTTTCTTACAGCCGTGATTATAGTCCATGTAATTTTCTCCATTACTCACCACATTACAACTAAGGTTATTGTTTTCACAGCCCTCTATTTGTATTCCATTATCCGTGGAAGGAGGAGTATCTTCAATCTCATCACCATCTCCTTCACATCCCCCTCGAAAAGTATGATATAGTCCAAGCCAATGTCCTGCCTCATGTGTCGTCACAGAAGCCCATTCATCACCTTCTTGGAAATCAGATTGACCGTCATATCCCCATCGCGTTGAACTCACAAAAATCCCGCCTCTATTACCGTTGATATTAAGTATACTTGGATACCTCGTATATCCTGACTGTATTGCAGAATCGCCTCTAATGTACTTCGGCAAGTATATATTCAAATACTTTCGATTGTCCCAGGCGAAACTATCGAGCGCTATTTTGTTGTAAGTAGCTAAGGAGTCTTCGTGGTATATTACACCAGTTGTATTATTCCCATTTGGATCAATCGTAGCAAGTATAAATTTGATATTTAGCGTCGATTTAATGTCTTCAAATATGGGGTTAACAGTATTCCAATCATCGTTCAGCCCTTGAAAGTCCTCATTGATAATATCTAAGCCGGACTGAGCTTGTTCTAGCCCGATTTTTCCTATTTCTCCGAAATGGGAAACGTGAATGACAGTGGGTATGGTGTATTCGGTAATTATTGAAAATTCAGAAGAAGGCGCTAACCTAGCTTCGTTTTTGGAGATAAAAGATTGAACGAAATTATTGAGCGGCTGTCCTTCTTTGTTCACTATTGAATTTGACGTGAAATGGAGGTCATTGAGCCACTCAGTATTACAGCGCACATTTATTTGTGAGAAACAAGCGAATGAGTAGCAGACGCAAAACCATACACTGATAACCCTTATCATGAAACAAAAATAAAGTGACTAATGATAATTATCAATGGTTTTGGTGGATGTGTTAATTATAAAATCCAATTTATTCAAGTAAGTGCAAGGTTAGCAGTAGGATCAAAGACATATATACTTTGAGTGTGTACTTGTAAATGGGAAATATGATCTAATAATCAGAGGCTTATTTTGCCCAATATTTATTTTACTAGTTGTTGTCAAGGGTTGTTGCTGAATGGATTTCACATACATAACGCTTGTGCTTTTTTGAAAAGAAAGGGTCTTTAGCCATTAAACTAAACAACGTTTTAACACAAAAAAAGGAGCCCGAAAGCTCCTTTTAATAATTTCAAATTGTGTTATAATTATGCAGCACCATCATATTCTATACCTGGTATACGCTCTTCTACCATTCCAAGGGCGATTTTGTCTTCACCAAGTACATCAAATAGTTCGAGGCATTGTCTCGCAACGTATTCTTCCTCGATTTGCTCTTTAACAAACCAACGTAAAAACTCTTCCGTAGCGATATCACCAAGTTTACGGCATGCTCTAACAATATCATGAATGGCGTCAGTGACCCCTATTTCCATTTCCAAAGCGTGTTCATAGACTTCTCTTAAGGTCGCAAAGTCGTGTTTTGAATCACCAATCGCTGGAGAGACAGCATCACATTCCATGTCTACCAAATAATGGAAAAACTTTAATTGATGCTTTCTTTCTTCCTCTGATTGTGTGAAAAAGTGCTCGGCGGAATTGTCATATCCTCTAACATCACACCATGCCGCTAGGGCGAGATATGCTGCAGACGAATGTGATTCCATTTTTATTTGTTTGTTAATTATATCTACGATCTCTTCTTTGAGAACTTGATGTCTTCGCAATAAGTCTTTCATAATTCTAGGGTAAAATTAATTTCATTCAAATTTTAACCTGCCAGAAACTTGCTATGCAAATTTAAAATTGCAAAAAGCAAGAGTCTTTCTTGATTATAATTCTCTTTGTGAGACAAAGGAACAATAATTAATGCCGAAAGATTGCCTCGGAAAGTAATTTAAAATCAGTCTAAAGAAGCCTAAGCGTGTAAAGCTTTGCGGCGAATGCCTTTATGAATACAGGTATTTAGTTCGAACATTGCCGATGCACCAGCAATGAGCTCTTTCAGTTCGATGGCTAAATGAATATTGACCACAAGGAAGTTGTCATTGTTTATCAACCTGACAATCTCCAGATCAGGTGTTTTTGAGGATAATAAAGTCACAAAATCAATTGATTTAATATTTTTTCGGAATAAGCTATAACCGTGGCGATCAAGTGAATATTCTTGTTTATCTATGATAAGGCAATATCCTTCAAACCGATCATCTTGAGCAAGAGAAGTGTGCAGTGTGCTAAAAACGATATGTCGATCCGAAGAAGCTTTCATGTTAGATTTTCGGACATTTTTTGCAATGCTGTCCTTTTTTCTTGTATTTCTTGCAACATTTCTTGAAAACGCATTCTTGCGTCGTTTCAAACTTGCTTACTAACAAGTTAAAACCGCTAAAAACTTTTTCTGATTGATGTTCCATATTCTTTATTTAGATTCATTCTAAACAATGCAAATATGAGACGATAAATTCAATGTGGCAATCGCTAGTTATGGTTAAATTTCCATTCACTAGTATCACTACTTGTAGTGATTATATTTTCATAATTCCTGATTCTAAGGCGTAAACGATGAGCTCCGCAGGAGATTTCATACCTAATTTTTTCAGAATATTCTTTCGGTGGGAATTGATGGTGTGTACACTTACGTTGAGCTCGTCTGCTATTTGGACCGTTTTAAATCCTTTGGTTATTAAAGTAAGTACTTCATATTCCCTTGCGGAAAGGTCTGTGGGCTCACAATTGACTGACTCATTTTTCTTTTTTTGGTCCATGAGAAGGTCCAAAACTTTAGTGCAAAAAAAGCGATTACTTTTGGCAACAGCATGAATGGCGTTGACGATCTCAATTTTACTACAACCTTTGGTGACTATTCCTTTAATACCAATGTCTAAAAGTGCTTGGATGTGTTTGCGTTCACTATCGTTGGTAATTATTAAGACATTGGCTACTTGAGAACCAACCACCTTCTTTAAAAGAGATAACAAAATGGGGTCATGACTTTGATAATCCAATACGACAACTTGTGGAAGATGTTTGAGAATAGTTTCCATCAAATATTCAGGGCCGTCAACAACGGCCACAAGATCCATGTCATCATCCTTACTGATGAGGCGGATTAACCCCTCTCGGGTTAAAAATTGGAAATCAGATATAAGGACTTTTATAGGTATCATTTATTTAGAATCATTCTAAACAGCACAAACGTACTATCTTAACATCAGAATGGCAATCTGGTTCAATTTATTACCAATAAAATATGATATATATCATCAAATCGTCGTTGAGTAATCTGTAGTGGTTATTTTTACTCAGAATTTATACAACATTTCGAAAGTCTAATGGAATATAGAGTAGAACGCGATACAATGGGCGAGGTACAAGTACCCGCCGATAAATACTGGGGAGCACAAACCCAGCGATCTAAATTGAACTTTAAAATTGGTGGTGATAATATGCGTATGCCAATGGAGATAGTCCACGCTTTTGCAGTGCTAAAAAAATCTGCGGCTCAGGCCAATGCTGAATTGGGTGTTTTGGATCAATCCAAGTCAAATTTGATTTCTAAAGTTTGTGATGAAATCGTGACGGGCAAACTGGATGATCAATTTCCTTTGGTTATCTGGCAGACGGGCTCAGGGACTCAATCAAATATGAATTGTAATGAAGTGGTGGCCAATAGAGCTCATGTGCTAAATGGTGGAGCATTATTGGATAAAGACAAAGTTATTCACCCTAATGATGATGTGAATAAAAGTCAGTCATCGAACGATACTTTTCCGACAGCTATGCACATTGCAGCGTACAAAATAATTATTGAAACGACTATTCCAGGAGTAGAAAAGCTCCGCGACACCTTAGATGCAAAGGCTAAAGAGTTCGTTGATGTTGTTAAAATCGGAAGAACACATTTTATGGACGCTACACCTTTAAGTCTGGGACAAGAGTTTTCAGGTTATGTGGCACAATTGAGTTACGGCCTAAAGGCGTTGAATAATACCTTCACTCATTTGTCAGAGTTGGCATTGGGAGGAACAGCTGTTGGGACAGGATTAAATACTCCGGAGGGTTACGACGTACTCGTAGCAGAGAAAATTGCGGAAAACACGAATCTTCCATTTAAAACTGCAAAGAACAAATTTGAAGCACTTGCCGCACACGATGCGATTGTAGAAACGCATGGTGCGCTGAAACAACTCGCTGTTAGTTTAATGAAAATTGCCAATGATGTTAGAATGCTTTGTTCGGGCCCAAGAAGTGGTATAGGCGAAATTATCATTCCTGAAAATGAGCCAGGGTCCTCCATCATGCCAGGAAAAGTAAACCCTACGCAATGTGAAGCCTTGACGATGGTTTGTGCTCAGGTATTTGGCAATGACGTAGCAGTCACAATGGGAGGAGCCACGGGACACTTCGAGCTGAACGTTTTTAAACCGATGATGGTCTACAACTTGATTACCTCTGCGCGTTTAATTGGTGATGCATGCACATCTTTTAATGATAATTGTGCTGTGGGAATTGAGCCTAATTACCCAGTCATTAAAGAAAAGCTGGAGAATTCATTAATGCTAGTAACAGCGTTAAATACGCATATAGGCTATGAGAATGCAGCTAAAATTGCAAAAAAAGCACATAAAGAGGGTACAACATTGAGAGAAGCAGCAATTTCATTAGATTTGCTCACAAGCGACCAATTTGATCAATGGGTGGTGCCAAAAGACATGATTGGCTCACTCAAAAAATGATTTAATTGCGTTTTAGAAGTACATTTATTACTTTAGTTTAAATATTAGAACGAATTAATTATCAAGCACTTAAAGAAATGAAAAAATCTATCATAATATTAACAGCCGTCATGTGTTTCGGAGTTGCCTTCAACGCGTCGGCTCAGATGGATAAGCGAGAGTACAAAGAGTGGAAAAATAGAGTCAAAGCGCTACAGCCTGAGCAGTATAAGACACTTATCGAAGATAACAAATCATTGAAAAGCCAGACGAATAGTCTCAAAAAAGAACTAGCAGGAATAGATAGTCGTATCGCTGAGAAGGATGATGAAATAGCACAGTACAAAGATCAAATCGCAGGATTGAGAGATCAGGTTTCTGCTGTTAAAAAAGCTGCTGACAATAAGCCAAGAGCGGTAGAAAGAAGCACTAATACCACTACTGGTGGCGGAATAGATGAAAGTACCGGAATAGTTTTCAAAGTTCAAATTGGTGCTTTTGCAAAGAAAGACTTGAAAAAATTCACAGAAAGTGCAAAGAATTTTTCGGCAGACTCGGAAGATGGTATCAGTAAATATACCATTGGTTCATTTCGTGATTATTGGGAAGCAGATACATTTAAGAAATACCTAAGAGAAATGGGTGTGAAAGACGCTTGGATAGTTTCTTTTAAGGATGGAAAAAGAGTGCCAATCAAAGATGTGCTTGAAGGCGTAAGTAAGTCTTAATAATATTTTACATAAGATAATTGAAACCCTAGTCGAATGGCTAGGGTTTTTTTGTTTTCGCTATATTTGCGCTTTTGAAATTATGGTACATTTAAAAACTAGGGAAGAAATAGAACTGATGAGAGAAAGTGCACAAGTTGTGTCACGGACCCTTGGGTTGATGGCTGAGCATATCAAGCCAGGTGTAACTCCACTAGAACTAGACAAAATCGCAGAAGAATATATCAGAGATCAAGGCGCTGAGCCTGGTTTCCTTGGACTCTACGATTATCCCAATACCATCATCACATCAGTGAATGAACAAGTCGTACATGGGCTGCCAACTAATCGACCTTTGGAAAATGGAGATGTTGTTGGGCTGGATTGTGGAGCGCTAAAAAATGGCTTTTATGGTGATCATGCCTACACTTTTGCTGTTGGTGAAATAGAAGAAGACACAAAAAAACTACTTCTTCGAACAGAACAAAGCTTGTATTTAGGGATAGAGCAAGCGAAAGTGGGAAACAGAATAGGTGACATTGGCTATGCCATTCAGAACTACACAGAAAGCTTTGGTTATGGCGTTGTTAGAGAATTAGTTGGTCATGGGTTAGGTAGAAAAATGCATGAGTCTCCTGAAGTGCCGAATTACGGTAAAAGAGGTCATGGAACTAAGATTAAGGAAGGAATGGTCATTGCCATCGAACCGATGATAAATATGGGGACAAGACGTGTCATACAACTAAGTGATGGCTGGACTATTGTTACCGCAGATAAAAAGCCATCAGCACATTTTGAGCATGATGTAGCAATAGTAGATGGTAAGCCTGAAATTCTTTCAACCTTCAAATACGTAGAGGAGGTTTTGAAACGCAAAAATGGGTTGTTGGTATAATCATCAAATGCTTTTTTGCATCTTGCCTTTAAAATCTTCTAAATTAAATATTAACCGTGAGTATTAGTCACACAATGATTAAGATCAAACCAACGAAGCTGCTCATGCGGTTTTTGGTTTGGCGTCTGAAGCATATTAGTGATAGTAACTTCATTTTAATAGTGGCGAGTATTATTGGGATGGTTGCAGGAATCGCTGCTGTCTCCTTAAAGACTACCGTTCATTTCATACAGCATTTTTTAGAAAATCAGAGAGAGTTAATAAGCTTCAACTACTTTTATCTCATTTTTCCACTTATAGGAATTTCCCTTACCGTTCTTGTAGCAAAGTACCTATTCAAGGAAAAACTTGGACACGGCATTACACATATATTATATGCCATATCCAAGAACTCATCTATAATGCGGAAAACGCAGATGTATTCGAGAATGGTGACAAGTGCTATTACGGTAGGTTTCGGTGGGTCTGTTGGACTTGAGGCACCAATTGTTGTTACAGGCTCGGCCATCGGCTCTAACATTGGAAGGCTGGTGCATTTGGATTATAAAAAAAGGTCATTATTGATCGGTTGCGGTGCAGCTGGTGCTATTTCTGCTATTTTCAATAGTCCTATTACGGGAGTCATCTTTGCCATTGAGGTGATTATGACAGATGTGAAAATCAATAAATTTATTCCAATACTGATCGCATCTGTAAGTGGTCAGCTAGTAAGCATTATTTTATTGGGTGATGAGAACCTTTTTAGTTTTAAACTGACAGACCCATTTTATGCTCATGAGACGGGCTATTACATTCTGCTCGGGCTGCTGTGTGGCCTAGTCTCTTTATATTTTACTAGGGTAGTGTACAGTGTAGAGGACAGGATTAAATCTATTAGCTCTTCCTATACTAGAACAATTGCAGGTGGATTTGGCTTAGCGCTCATCATTTTTGTTTTCCCTCCTATTTACGGAGAAGGCTACTCTGCCATTACAAGTCTTCTGCAGGGCAATGAGGCCGAGCTACTTGCCTCGACTTTTTATTCAGATTTATCTCAATCAAGTTTTTTTATAATCGCTTTTCTGACTTTGATTATAATCGTTAAGCCCATAGCCACAGCTTTGACAATTGGTAGTGGAGGTAGTGGAGGAGTGTTTGCTCCAAGTCTATTTATGGGAGGAGTTACTGGCTTTCTGTTTACAAGCATTATTAATAGTGTCATCCCAGGAGCACAAATAAGCACGAGTAATTTTACGTTGGTTGGCATGTGTGGGATTTTGAGCGGGGTGTTGCATGCTCCTTTAACGGCAATATTTCTCATTGCAGAAATAACTGGAGGCTATGAACTATTTGTTCCATTAATGCTGGTTTCTGCTCTGGCATATTCTTCGATTTCATACTTTGAAAAACACTCGATATATACCAAGCATCTTATAGAAAAAGGTGATCTGATTGAGCACGACAGAGACAGAATTGTTTTGAGTCTTATTGATCTAAAGAAAATTGTTGAAAGGGACCTTTTGACTATTCATCCTGATGCACTCTTACAAGATTTAGTTAGGCTAGTTAAAGTGAGCAAGAGAAACATATTTCCAGTCGTCAATGAAAATAATGAATTGGAAGGGATTGTTACACTTGATGATATTCGTGAGATTATGTTCAACGAACAAATGCAAGACACTGTGATTGTCAAAACACTCATGCAAAAACCTCCTGCCCATGTTACTCCTAAGGAGCAAATGCAGTCTGTTATGAATAAGTTTGAGAGAACACAAGCATGGAACTTACCAGTAATTGAGGATGGAAAATACATTGGGTTCATTTCTAAGTCGCGTATTTTTAATGCTTATCGCAAAAAGCTAATTAGACAAACAAAAGAGTGATATTTTAATGAATAACGTAATTAATTTTAGTTATCCACACTTTCTAACTTCAATATAGGGGATTTAAGAGTTTGTAAATCAGGGAGATATGAAAAATTATTTTGTTGATGTGGATAATGTTCGTAAAATGTGGATAAATTCTTCCCGCTAGCTTTTTGATTGAGAATTTAACAATTGACCGTTCTTTTTTTTGAGAGAAGAAGCTGCAACGCAATTTTAATTACGAGATTTCCATAAATGTTAGCTTTACTGGTAAAATTTATCCTAACTAAAATCCGATTCTTACGTATAGGATCAAAATGAAGACACTTCTTTGCATTCTTAGTTTGACGATCTTGACAAACGCGAACACAAAAGAAAGCAGACATATAAATTTGGAAGAGCTCCAAGAACTATATGATAATCCCTCAAACGAGGTTACAATTATTAACTTTTGGGCCTCATGGTGTGGACCTTGCGTCAGGGAAATGCCAGAGTTGGATGAAATTGCGATTGCAGAAAACGTAGATTTATACTTTATAAGCCTAGACTTTAATCAGGATTATATGAAAGCCGACAAACTCCTAGCCAAGAAAGGGATTAAATCAACAAATTTCTTCATTGATGAAAAAGACCCTGATAAAATGATCAGGGGTATTGAGGAGTCTTGGAGTGGAGCAATACCAGCGACTTTATTTGTACACAAATCAGGAAGACGTATTTTTCATGAGGAGGAGTTATCAAAGGAAGAAATTCAAACCATCATTAAAAATCTAAGTACCAATTAATGAAAGATAATATGAAGAGGACAGTTTTGACAATGGCAGGAGTGCTTGTCGTTATTGTAGTATTGTTTGTCAATGCCATCGATAGTGAACAGGAGCCTGGAAAAGAGGTTGGCGATATAGCTACAGACTTTAACCTTAAGAACATTGATGGAAACATGATTTCACTCAAAAGTGACGAAAACGCTAAGGGACACATATTGGTTTTTACCTGCAATACCTGCCCATACGCGAAAATGTACGAACAGCGGGTGATTGATCTTGACAAAAAATATAGAAAAAAAGGATTTTCTGTAATAGCAATTAACCCTAATGATGTTCAAAAACAGCCTGGAGACTCTTTTGATGAAATGAAAATAAGATACAAGGACAAAGGATTTACCTTTCCTTATCTAAGAGACGACACGCAAGAAATAGCTGCGGCTTATGGGGCAACCAAAACGCCTCATGTCTACATATTGAATAAAGAAAGTTCAGGTAGTTTCAGAATAGAATATATTGGGGCAATAGATGATAGTCCTAGGGAAGCTTTGGACGTACAAGAGCGCTATGTTGAGGCTGCTGTAGATGCTTTATTAAAAGGTGAAAAACCCAAAATTAAAGGAAAGCGGGCTATTGGTTGTACGATTAAATGGAGAGATTCTTAAAAAGAAGAATTTTACTATTCAAGAAAGATACTTACGAGAAATGAAGAAAACGACCAAAAACATACCCTAAATAGGGTATTTGGCAGAATTGTTAAGGCATTTGGCAGGATTTGTAAAATAATACGTCCCATATTAGCCATGTAAAATTTATTAAAATGGATTATATCTGGTACAGCCCACAAAATAAAACCTATCAAGTAGGTAACGCAATGGAATACGATATTCAGCGTGCTAACGCTGTGTCTCCTGAAGACATGGTTATTCTTTATGAGTTAGATGAAGTGACATGTCGGCTTGCTGGTAAGATTGTGAATGAGCTGAATTCAGCTCGAGCCGATGTAAGAGTATAGATATTAAAATTTTGTTTAGAACTGACTGAAACCCTAAGTATTTAACTTTGGGTTTTTTTGTGTCCTGTTGAGCCCTTTAATAGATTAATCGAAACATTACGATGTGGGAATGGCTAAATCAACTTTTTTCTTGCTGGAGCAAAATTAGATTGAACAAGTAGCAAAGGTGCTCGGATATTTTGCGCGTCTGGTAATTTTGGAACATTTAGTTAAAAGTAAATGCATGAATCAATAGTGACTTAGTAGTGGAGTTAGGGTTGGCTCGGGCAAAGCTGAGCCAACATTTGAAAGAGCTAAAAGCAATAGAAATTATTAAAGAGAGAAGTAGATTGGACTTCAATGAGTGGCGGTATCGATCAGAAGAGGGTGTAGAGAGGTTAGAGAAAGTTTCAATACCCTGTTTACGGAACTTGACTGTTGCGGTTAATTTTTATTGAAGTACAATGATCCCAAGTAATCAGATAATACAGGGTTAGAACAAGAAACCGGCGTAATCAAGTCCTTTGAATTAGCAGAGATGTTTTGTTCAATGGAAAAGCATAGGAGCTAATATTTTACGTGTATATAGGGAAAGGCTTATCATCTCATTCTCACAACATATTTTCATGTGCCAGTGCTATATTTTAGCAACTGTAAAAACTTACTTATCTGCTGGCGCAGTGAATGCACAATGTGCTTTCGGGAAGAAAAAGAAGACGTTTGGGGTTGATTTCGTTTGCACATCGACTGCATTTTCCAAATTTATTAGTGTCGATGAGGTCTAACCACCGGTTGAGGGCTTTTAGCTTTGTTTCCGAAGTTCTAATATTAGCCTCATCGATGGTTTTATTATTGATAAAATCCATTCTAGAAAGACGACCAACAGCACTGTCGAGTCCTTGTGGCTTTGTTGCTATTTTCAAAGACTTTAACCTTTCTGATAATTCAGAGATTTTGGTTTGGATAGCTTCTTTAATCTCACTTTTTTCTTTCGTATTCATGTTTGAAAATCTTTTAATCCTCCACCTTGTGGGTACTATTTCCCGATACTCTTATCGAATAAATAACAATCATCTGAGTCCATGCTTGGTGAGGTTGCTGCGAGGTTATTGAATTCAAAAAATAACCTCGTGATTAATGAGTAGTTGAGTGGGGCTGAATTGGCTGCAGTCAAGGGTTTGGCTTATCTGTTTTTGCTGTTTTGCCCACTTACAATGAGAAATTAACTAATCTTAACAACTTTCACTTCAAAAAACAGAAACACCTTTTAAGTAATTGACGTTACGTGATTAATTTAGGAAAATTATATTTGCAGTCAATTTCAAAATAAAAGAATGGAAAACATTATCGATCAAGACAAAAAGCAGGAACACCAGAATAAGATTAAAGATGTTATTGGTGAGGTGGGGAAGGTGGTCGTTGGTCAGAGCCATATGATTAATCGACTGATGATAGGCCTTTTTACCAATGGACATATATTATTGGAAGGAGTCCCTGGTTTGGCCAAAACACTTACTGTCAATACTTTGGCGGAAGTGCTTCACCTTGATTTCAAGAGAATACAGTTTACTCCTGATTTGCTACCTGCCGATTTGATTGGTACCATGATTTATAATCAGCAAAAAGCTGATTTTGAAGTAAAAAAGGGACCAATATTCGCAAATATTATTTTAGCTGATGAGATTAACCGATCTCCTGCCAAAGTGCAATCTGCGCTTTTGGAGGCCATGCAAGAAAAAACAGTGACGATAGGGGACAATACTTTTAGCCTAGACAGACCTTTTTTAGTGCTAGCAACACAAAACCCAGTGGATCAGGAAGGAACTTACCCATTACCAGAAGCACAAGTGGATAGGTTTATGTTAAAAGTACATGTAGACTATACCACCAAGGAGGAAGAACTGGAAATCATGCGGAGAATGTCGAATATGTCATTCAAGCCTGAACTTAATACATTGCTAACGAAGGAAGATATTTTTTCCATTAGGAATGAAGTGAATCAAGTGACCTTGTCTGAGTCATTAGAGAAATATATCATTGAACTGGTATTCGCTACTAGAAACCCTATGGATTATCAGCTGAAAGAAGAGGCACAATATGTCCAATTTGGCGCATCACCAAGAGCATCGATTAACCTCAACCTTGCAGCGAAGGCAGTGGCATTTTTTAATCAACGAGATTATGTGCTACCGGAGGATATTAAGGAGGTAGCTGACGATGTGCTTAATCATCGAATTTTGCTCAATTATGAGGCCGAGGCTGATGGAGTAACCACACATGACATCATTAAAAAGATTCTTGGAAAAGTAAACATCTCTAAATAAGGCCATAAGGCCTTTTTTTATGTATTCTTCATTTTGGCTTAACAAACTAAACATAGGTTTAAAGAACGCAATCTTAGTTTAATAGAAAGGTAACAAGCTAGGCCATACGAGTTAACACTAGATGACCACATTTGCATCAACAAATTAAATCTAGAATAACGAAGAAGATTATTATGAAAAAATTATTTGCGATGGCCTTAGCGCTATCAAGTTTATTATTGGTTGTCTCATGTAGTGAAGAGGAGCCAGATATTATAGTAATAGAAGAGCCAGTAGGTAATGAAGTCATTTCAGGACTCATTTCTGAAGATTTGAGTTTATCTGCGGATAAAATATATGAGCTAGCAGGTAGAGTTATAGTGACGAATGGTGCTACGCTTAGTATTGAAGCAGGAACCATCATTAAGGGTCAAGCAGGTGAAGGAACCAATGCTTCAGTTTTAATGATTGCGAGAGATGGTAAAATTGAGGCTGTAGGAAATGCAAGCAACCCAATAATTTTCACCTCTATTGATGACAATATTCAAATTGGTCAAACTTCAGGTTCAAATCTTTCAGCCACGGATAGACAGTTATGGGGTGGTCTTGTGCTTTTGGGTAATGCACCAATCTCTGTTGAAGCAGGTACATCTGCGCAAATTGAAGGTGTTCCTGCAAGTGAGGCTTTGGGTCAGTATGGAGGAGATAATGACAATGACAACAGAGGTACTTTGAAATATGTATCCATTCGTCACGGTGGTACTACTATTGATGCAGTAAAAGGGAATGATATCAATGGATTGACGTTGGCTGGTGTTGGGTCAGGCACGAGCATCGAAAATATTGAGATCTTTGCAAACTTTGATGATGGTATCGAATTTTTTGGAGGATCAGTAAGTATTAAAAATGCTTTAGTATATACTGTAGGTGATGATGCTATTGATATTGATCAAGCATATTCTGGAACAGTTGACAATTTCTGGGTATTTACAAGTACAGCTGCAGGTTCTGATGAAGGATTAGAAATTGATGGTCCAGAAGGTCCTGAGAATTCGGAAGGTAGGTTTACGTTAATCAATGGAACGATCACTTCTGTTGATGGTGGTGGAAGCGCTGCTGATTTCAAATCTAAACCACAAGGCACGGTTACTAACGTTAAGTGGGCTGGATTTTCAGGAGCCACGTTGAAATTCAGACAGAGTTATGCGGATGAGACGGACTGTGCTACAAAAACAGACGCTCAATCTAACCTTATTGATGATGTTCTTACATTCACAACCGTTGAATTCGGTTCTGTAAGTATATATGCAAACTCAGAGGTGTGTGCGGTTTCTGCAGCGGATCAAGCTGCAGCGGAAGCAAAAGTAACAAGCGAAGCTGCCACTGGAGCAGGCGATGCTACGATCTGGGCAGGTTGGACTGCTTTTGATGGAGCAGGACTACTTTAAGTAAACGTTAAGTCATTAAAAAGCCATCTATCGTAGATAGATGGCTTTTTCTGTTTTTTAGTATTATCAGATTGTGAATAGAACATTTATCATTTGTTAATCTCAGGCCAATCACCCCTAAAACCTTAAAATTTTTGTAATGCAGGAATCCATTCTATGGATGATGTAACACCTAATTTTGCATAAATTTTAAAGTAATGTTGAAAAATACTCTTCTAGTATTAGCGCTCCTTTTTAGCGTATCTAATGTGTTTGCTCAAAAAGGCTTTCTTCGCGGTATAGTTTCGGAAGATGAAACTGGCGAGACACTCATCGGAGCAACTGTTTCAATTAAAGGTACAGCCACAGGCACAGTCACAGATTTTAATGGAAATTATTCATTGAGCTTAGCTCCGGGTAGTTATTCAATCCAGTTCCAATTTGTTTCCTTCCAAACGATAACAGTCGATGAAGTAGAAATTATTGCTGATGAGGTCAACAAACTAGATGTTGCGCTAGGGTCAAATGTAGAAGAATTGGCCGCAGTAGTTGTAAGTGCCAAAGTGATAAAGAATACGGATGCTGCACTACTTAATGTTCAGAAGAAATCGGCGACAGTTGTCGATGGTATCTCTTCACAAGCATTTAGAAAAATTGGAGATAGTAACCTTTCTGGAGCGATGAAAAGGGTAACTGGAGTATCAGTTCAAGGTGGAAAATATGTGTACGTACGAGGATTAGGAGATCGCTATACAAGAACAACATTAAATGGCATGAGTATTCCAGGGCTAGATCCGGAAAGAAATGATGTTCAAATAGACCTTTTTCCAACCAGCGTTTTGGAAAATGTTATGGTTTATAAAACTTTTAGTCCTGACTTAGCAGGTGATTTTTCAGGAGGAACAGTCAACGTATCCACTAAGAGTTTTCCAGAAGAGAAAATAACGTCATTGTCCTTTGGGCTAGGTTATAATCCGGGTATGAACTTAAATTCAGATTTTGTGCTCTATAAAGGAAGTGGGACTGACTTTTTGGGTTTTGACAATGGACAAAGAAATCAACCAATAAATCAACTTCAGAGTATACCTAGACCGACATCTGCAGGCGCAAATTCAGAAGAATTATTGGAAACAATTACGAGTAGGTTTGATCCTAAAATGGCTGCAGAAAGACAAACCAGCTTTGCCAACACTAGTTTTTCAGTGAACCACGGCAATCAATTGGATGTAAAAGGCTTTAAAATTGGATATGGAGTGGTATTTAACTATCAAAACAAATATCAGTATTTTGATGACACAGAGTTCAGCCTATATTTCAAGGATGATAATAAGGACATTGATAATCTGGACCCACAAGTGATAAGAAAAGGTGAGCTCGGCAGGAGTAATGTTCTCTGGAGTGGGTTGGTTACTGGTGCTATTAAATTCGATTATCATGAAATAGGATTGACATTCCTAAAAACGCAGAACGGAATTACAGAAGCAACCAAAAGAATTTCTAGAGACTTTGAGGAGACAGGACAAACAGTGTATGAAGATATTCTAACATATTCACAAAGGTCTATCACAAGCCCAACGCTTTATGGGAATCATAATTTCAATAAGCTCACGGTTAAGTGGCTCAATACAGTGACTTTCGCCCGTGTGTATGACCCTGATTTTCGATCGAGTTTAATCGCAGAGGTACCAGTGTTTGAAGGTAGTGAGCAAGTTTCTGAGACTTATTCCATAAGCGGGGGCCAAGGAGGAGGAGCGAATCGTTTTTGGAGAAATCTTAATGAAACGAATGAAAACTTTAGAGTGGATGCGACTTATAAGCTTAGAGAAAAGGTAAAGTTGAAATTTGGTGCGGCAGGTTTATTCAAATGGAGAGAATTTGAAACTTACGCCTATTCATTACAAACAAGTAGTGGTGTTGCCATCAATAACGACGCGAATGATTTACTTTCTGAAACAAATATTTGGACTGCTCAGTCGGAAACTGGTATTTATGTGAGTGGAAATTTTGAAGCTGCCAATAATTATGATGCTCGGTCATCGGTAACGGCAGGTTATGTTATGGCAGATGCATTTTTAACAACTAAGTTTAGAGCTATTTTCGGTGCAAGAGTTGAAAACGCTCAAATGTTCTATACAGGCCAAGATAACTTGGGTCAGACGGTATATAATGATGAAAAAACACTAGATGAAATCAATATTTTACCATCATTAAATACGGTATACTCGATTACGGATAATATAAATTTGAGAGGTTCTTATGGTAGAACGTTAGCAAGGCCATCATTTAGAGAGAAATCAATAGCGCAAATTCTGGATCCAGTCTCTGGAATCAGGTTCAGTGGGAATATTGATTTGCAGCAAACGAACATTGATAATTTTGACTTCAGGTTAGAGAGTTTTTTCCGTCCCAATGAGATGGCAGCTATTTCTCTTTTCTACAAGAGATTTGACGGTCATATCGAGCAAACGAGATTTGAAAAAGAACCTTCTGAGGTTAGCTGGCAAAACATTGGAGGGAGTACCGTCTACGGTATAGAAATAGAGTTTAGAAAAAACCTTGATCGCTTACTTCGAGGCTTATCGGCAGGAACGAATATTTCTCTTGCAAGCTCAAGAGTGGATATGAATGAGATTGTTGTTGATAGAGATGCAATTTCAGGAGAAATCACCACAGAATACCAATCGAGATTGGCACAGGCGAGAACAGCAGAAGATCTGGATGAAACACGAGTTATGGCCGGACAAGCCCCATATCTTATTAATGTTTTTGTGAGCTACACCGATGAGCTTGATCTTACTTCTGCTAACCTTTCCTACAATGTGCAGGGTCGAAGTTTATCAGTTGTAGGTGTTGGGCAAGTGCCAGATGTTTATGTACGCCCTTTCAATAGCTTAAATTTTAATGCGTCAAGGAAAGTTGGTCAACAGAAAAAGGGACAAGTTTCTTTCAGAGTGGATAATATTCTTGGAGACAAACAAGAACAGGTTTGGGCTAATCACGATGCAGAGGAAGAAATATTTTCACGATTTTCAATTGGAAGAACATTTACCGCTACTTATCAATATACATTCTAGCATGTAATTATTCATAGTTTACCACTTCTTGATATTTGCCCATCACCTTCAAGTGATGGGTTTTTTATTGTTGCAGCCCTATGATTTTCATTTTGATACGATCTACTTCTCGGGATAAAATTTGTAGTTCTTCTAAAAGATCCTCCTTAGGAGCTCCTTCAAGTTTGCTGGCGAGGGTTCCATTTTTTTCAGCCAGCTTGGTTACTTTAGTAAGCTGCTGTTCATATTTCTCTAAGTAAAAATAGCGCTTGAATTCCATCAGAATAAGCTTCAATTGCGCTAGATATTCCTCCTTTTTATTTGACGGAAGGTTCTGATCATCAATAGCCAGTGAAAAGGATGACCCATTGTTAGAGGGTATTGGTTTGGAATACAAAATAATCTCTACCACTGATCCTTCCATTTCTCGCGGGATAGTTACCTGATAGTATCTCCGCATATTGAGGGGCTTGCCAAATTGGCGAGAATATTGCCACCAACTTTTCTCTATACTCGAAGGTCTGTAATCGAAATAAGTTTTAAAAGCAGGGAAACTCTTGTCTGCTATCGAGAATTTTGACGTGCTAATACTGTTCTCAAACTTCTGACCAAATACAGATGTTGAGATAAATAATAAAATTGGTAGGAGGATTTTCGTCTTCATGCGTTACATATTGTATGGCAAATATATTGATCACAGGAGGAACTGGTTTAGTTGGAACATATTTAAGTAAAGTTCTTGCAAATGATGGACATCATATTTCACATTTGAGCCGTAGAACTAAAAAAAACACGCAATTCAAGCAGTATGCATGGGATTTGTCAAAGAAGACCATCGACCCTGAAGCATTTAAGCAAATTGATTTTATTATTCATCTGGCGGGAGCAGGAGTAGCAGATAGCCGGTGGACGACAGAGCGAAAAAAAATAATTCTTGATAGCCGTGTGAACTCCACAAAACTTTTATACGAAAAAGTCAAAGAGCACAAGGTCAACCTAAAGTCTTTTATCTGTGCTTCGGCCATTGGCGTTTACGGTTCTCATCTCAGCGATATATTTGACGAAGACGATAAATCGGCTAATGACTTTCTTGCCAAGGTAGTTGTGGCGTGGGAGGAGTCCGCGGATTTATTTAAAGAGATAACCCAAGTGGCAAAAGTGCGGATTGGTGTGGTCCTTGCCAAAGAAGGAGGAGCGCTTAAGGAAATAGCAAAACCAATTAGAATGATGGCGGGTGCACCTCTTGGGAGTGGGAGTCAATGGATGAGTTGGATACATCTTGAAGATTTATCAGGTATTTTCAAGTTTGTCGTAGACCAAAACCTCTCAGGTATTTATAATGCAGTAGCGCCAAATCCAGCAACCAATAAAGAGTTGACCAAAGCGACTGCCAAGGCGCTTTCGAAACCTTTATTACTTCCTAATGTTCCAGAGTTTGTGATGAAGTTGATGCTAGGGGAGATGTCCCAAATTGTTTTGGAAGGCGTAAAGGTATCGTCAGAAAAAATGGAGCTTGCTGGCTATCATTTCAAGTTCAAGAATGTAGATGCTGCGGTGAAAGATTTACTCAGTAATTAATTTGTCAAGCTTAATTGCTTTAAATTCAAAGTGCAAATTTTTTTAAAATATGAGTAGTAAAGATAAAACCCCCTCAGAAGAGGAAGAGAAAATATTACAAGCATTTAAGGATAAAGATTGGAACGAGATAAAAACCGCTGATTCTTGGGTCGTATTTAAAGTCATTTCGGAGTTCGTAGAGGGCTTTGAAAAGCTTGGAAAGATCGGGCCGTGTGTATCTATTTTTGGTTCTGCACGAACAAAATCTGACCATAAACACTATAAAATTGCGGAGGAAATAGCTGCAAAGTTGGTAAGACATGGGTATGGCGTAATTACCGGTGGCGGTCCAGGCATAATGGAAGCAGGAAATAAAGGCGCACATAGCCAAGGAGGCAAGTCGGTAGGTCTAAACATAGAACTTCCATTTGAGCAGTTCGACAATGTATATATAGACAGGGATAAGCTTATAAACTTTGATTACTTTTTCGTTAGAAAAGTAATGTTTGTTAAGTATTCACAAGGGTTTGTGGTCATGCCTGGTGGTTTTGGCACGTTAGATGAAATGTTTGAAGCCATTACCTTGATCCAGACCAAAAAAATTGGTCGATTTCCTATTGTGTTAGTGGGAAAAGAATTTTGGGCTGGACTGATGGATTGGATAAAAGAAACATTAATAAAGAAAGAAAAGAACGCAAGTGAAACGGATCTTGACTTGTTTTGCGTCGTTGATACGGCCACTGAAGCTGTGGCGGTTATTGACGATTTTTATGGTAAGTATTTATTAAGCCCAAATTTCTAATAATAGTGAGTGAGGTAGTGGAGCAAGAGCCCAAAGAAATCATAGCAACAGAAGAGCCATGTATTGAAATATATGGCGCCAGAGAGCACAACTTAAAGGATGTCTCCTTAAATATTCCAAGGAATAAACTGGTCGTGATTACAGGTATTTCCGGGAGCGGTAAGTCTTCACTAGCCTTTGATACGATATATGCGGAAGGTCAACGTAGATATATGGAAAGCTTTTCCGCGTACGCGAGATCATTTATCGGAAATATGGAGCGCCCGGATGTTGATAAGATCAATGGACTGAGCCCTGTAATTTCGATTGAACAGAAAACAACTTCTCGAAACCCAAGGTCGACCGTTGGGACAGTAACGGAGATATACGATTTCTTCCGTTTGTTCTTTGCGCGAGCAGGGGAAGCCTACTCATATATTACTGGAAACCGAATGCAGAAACAATCTGAACAGCAGATTGTGAATACTATTCTTTCTTCATTTGATGGACAAAAACTGTCACTTCTTGCACCTGTCGTCAAAGGGAGAAAAGGGCATTATCGCGAATTATTCGTACAGATCAGAAAACTTGGCTTTACCAAAGTTAGAGTAGATGGGGAAGTCGTCGACATTGAGCCCAAAATGCAAGTTGATCGATATAAGACGCACGATATTGAAATAATCATTGATAGGGTTGCTGTAAGCGCCAAAGATGAAAAAAGAATTAGAGCATCAATACAGACGGCCTTTAAGCAGGGCAATGGAATAATGATGGTGCTTGATCAGTCAGGTAAAGTCGATTATTTTTCTAAAAACCTCATGGACCCTGAATCGGGCTTGAGTTATGATGAACCGGCACCAAACAATTTCTCTTTCAACTCGCCTTATGGGGCATGTCAATCATGTAATGGATTGGGAGTCATAGAGGAGATATCTATTGATTCTGTAATTCCCGATCGGAACATAAGCATCAGCCGTGGAGGTATCGCACCGCTTGGGGAATACCGAGATATTTGGATTTTTAAAAAGATCGAAGCGATTCTTAAAAAGGAAAAAGTAAACCTAACGACCCCAATTAAGAATATTCCAAAAGGGGCGTTGGATATACTAATGAACGGTGATGATGCGCCCGTTGCTGTTAGTTCTGTGAAATATCCAGGCACTGAATGGGAGACAAAATTTGAAGGTATCATTAAATTTTTGGAGAAGCAGAAAGACTCAGGAACAGAAAAGATTCAAAAATGGGTACAAGAATATACGGACATCCGGGTATGCCCAACCTGTGACGGTTATCGTCTGCGAAAAGAATCCTTGCATTTCAAGCTGGATGGCAAGCATATTGGTCAATTAGCAGGGATGAGTATTAGTTCGCTCGCAAATTGGCTGGTTGATTTGGAAAGCCGAATGGACGCGAAGCAAAATTTAATCGGAGCTGAAATTCTTAAAGAGCTACGCAAGCGCGTTGGGTTTTTACTAGATGTTGGGCTTGACTATCTGAGCTTAAATAGGTCGTTACGCACGCTTTCTGGAGGAGAAGCCCAAAGGATTCGGCTAGCGACTCAAATTGGAACGCAGTTGGTCAATGTGCTTTATATTTTGGATGAGCCAAGCATTGGTTTGCATCAAAGGGACAATGTCAAGCTTATACAGGCATTGAAAGATCTTCGAGATCTCGGAAATACGGTGATTGTTGTGGAGCATGATAAAGACATGATGCTCGCTTCGGATTTTATCGTAGATATCGGTCCAGGAGCTGGTCGTCATGGGGGGCAAATTGTTGCTGCGGAAAAACCAGAGACCTTTGTTAAAAACAACACGCTCACAGCTAAATATCTGAATGGAGAAGTTGAAATTGCCATTCCTAAAAAGAGGAGAGAAGGCAGTGGAGAAAAGTTAATATTAAAGCAGGCTACAGGTCACAACTTAAAGGGTGTTGATTTAACGATTCCTTTGGGTCAGATGGTTTGTGTCACAGGTGTTTCGGGGAGTGGAAAATCTTCGTTAATTCACGAAACGCTATACCCGGAACTAAGAAAGTTTTTCTATAGGTCTCGTGCAGATGCATTACCGCATCAAGGTATTAGCGGTTTAGATAAATTGGATAAAGTGATTGAAGTAGATCAATCACCAATTGGAAGAACGCCACGTTCAAACCCCGCCACCTACACAGGCGTCTTTACTGACATAAGATCTCTTTTTTCTGACCTTCAGGAGTCGAAGATAAGAGGATACAAACCCGGCAGGTTTTCCTTCAATGTAAAAGGTGGAAGATGTGAAACCTGTCAAGGAGGAGGCATGCGTGTGATAGAAATGGATTTTTTGCCAGATGTACATGTGCCATGCGAAACGTGTAAAGGGAAACGCTACAATCGCGAAACATTGGAAGTTCGCTTTAAAGGGAAGTCTATATCAGACATTCTGGATATGACTGTTGAGCAGGCAGTGACCTTTTTTGAAAATCAACCGCGTATTTTAAAGAAAATTGAAACGCTCGAAGAAGTAGGCCTTGGATATATTTCGCTTGGCCAGCATGCTACTACACTTTCTGGTGGCGAGGCACAACGTGTGAAGTTGGCCACTGAGCTCTCTAAGCGAGATACAGGACAAACTTTTTACATTTTGGATGAGCCTACTACGGGGTTACATTTTCAAGATATCCAGCATTTGCTTGAGGTACTCAATAAACTGGTGGATAAGGGAAATTCCGTTTTGATTATTGAACACAACTTAGACGTCATAAAAGTGTCAGATTACGTTATTGACCTTGGTCCGGAAGGGGGAGATAAGGGTGGAGTGATCATTGCCGAAGGTACCCCCGAAGAGGTAGCAAAATCTACAGCTAGTCACACAGGGAAGTTCTTGGCATTGGAGTTGTAAAACATGGCCAGCTATTATTAGCTGGCATTTTTATTATCCTTTTAAGTAAAAAAGATCTCCTTGATATTCAAACATCAAGTCTGCTTTTTCTATTTCCACTGTTTGCTTTAGGCTAAGGTCATTTTCGATGATTCTAGCGAGTTTGAATATCTCTATTTCCTCGCCTGCAAGATCAAAGATTCTTACTGTTTCGCTTGTAATTTCCTTGATTGATGAGAAAAGCTTTTTGTCAACCTCTAAGGAAGCAATCAGTTCTTTTTCTAATTTGTTGTTTGCTACTTCATTTCCGCCTAGGGACATAAAGAGTATAAGAATTATGGCATTCATCTTAATATAATTTTGGGTATTTCGTCTAGCAGTTTAATACGCAGAATATTATTTCAAGTTGTAGAAATAATGTGTATTTGTTAAAATTCATATGGCTACCTTCAATGGATCCATGAGCCTATTAAAACAGCATAAAGACCATTGATGGATAATTCGTGTAAACGAATAAAGCAGGACTGTTAGAATAGCTTTTAGTAGCTATTTTTGAAATATATCCTTCACTAAATCAGGCATGAAAACATTGAGTTGTATGGACAAGGTATGAGTAAAAAAACGGTTTATTGGTTATGCCAAATATTTGGATGGTCGTTCTATGGATCGCTTCAACTCTTTTTGTATGCTACAGCACAAACACCGGATACCAACCATATTCTTGGAGAATTCCTTCAGGTATTATTTTACATAGGGTCTACCCATCTTTTAAGGTTTATTCTAATCACTAAAGGCTGGCTTGGATCACAATGGACGAGGCTCATACCTCGCATAATTTTGATGGTTTTCTTACTTAGTTTGTTCAATTATTTGTTCATATTGGCCTTTGCGGGGTTTACGGGAGAGCTTACGGCACGGGATTTTATGGTGTTACCCATGACATTAAATGTTTTTGGGCCAATGGTCATTTATATTCTTTGGTCCTTGATCTATCTAACTTTCCATTATTTCGAGCGATATAATAATTCTTTAAAGTATGAAGCCGCCGTTAAGGAAATAGAGCTGAAGAACTTACGCTCACAGCTCAATCCTCATTTTATATTTAATGCATTAAATAGTATTCGTGCCTTAGTAGACGAGGATCCCTTAAAATCTAAAAATGCGATCACGCAACTTTCTAATATTTTAAGAAATTCTTTGACAGTAGACCGTCAGCGAATGGTCACATTTTCTGATGAGCTAGCCACGGTCGAAGATTATTTGCATCTTGAGGGGATTAGGTACGAAGAGCGGCTTCAAACATCTTTTAACATTGATCCGAATTCTGATGATTTTCTTATTCCACCGTTGATGATTCAAACATTGGTAGAAAATGGTATCAAACATGGTATTTCTACGTTAAGGGAGGGTGGCATGATTTCAATTGAAACAAAAGCCGAGAATAATAGATTATTTATTTCGATGAGAAATGCCGGGCAGCTTACAGAAAACCAAACATCCAATCAATCTGGCTTTGGCTTGAGTAATACCCGCAAAAGACTTGAATTGATATTTGGAGATGAAGCAAGTTTCTCTATCTCGAATGAAAACGATAAAACTGTACTAACGCGAATAGCGATACCAAAGACATTATGAAGGCACTCATAGTAGATGATGAAAGATTAGCAAGAAAAGAGTTACGAAGTTTACTTGACGTACATCCGGAGGTAGAAATTGTTGGTGAGGCCACTCATGTTGATGATGCCTTGGAACAATATCAAAATTTAAAACCAGATTTGGTCTTTTTAGATATTCAGATGCCGGGTAAGTCGGGATTTGATTTTTTAGAAAAACTCGACGAGATACCTAACGTGATTTTCACGACTGCTTACGATGAGTTTGCATTAAAGGCGTTTGAGGTAAATGCACTTGACTATTTACTTAAACCCATTCAGCCCGAAAGATTGTCGGATGCGTTAAAAAAGATTAAAGTTGAAAGTACCAAAGACCAATTCCACGAGCGCAAGACGCTTGGCAGCAACGATCAGGTCTTTGTTAAAGATGGAGATAAATGCTGGTTTGTAAAATTAGCTGATGTAAGGCTGTTTGAATCTGACGGCAATTATATCAAGGTGTATTTTGCCGGGAATAAACCAATGATCCATAAAAGCCTCAATGCACTTGATGAAAGGCTAGACAATCGAACGTTTTTCCGAGCAAGTAGAAAGCATATTATTAACCTTGGTTGGATTGAAAATATAGATACCTGGTTTAATGGAGGATTGTTGGTCCAACTGAAAGGTGGTGAAAAAATCGAAGTAAGTAGAAGGCAGGCTGCTCGCTTTAAAGACAGAATGAGTCTTTAGTCATTCGTTGATAAAACCTAAGAACTCCCTTTCAATATGCCAGTCCTTAGATAAGTTAATCATGGCCGTTGTTTCCATTTCAGTTACATAGCCTTTTTGATGATTTTCTTCCCACACTTCAGAGAGGTAAAGGAGTTGGGTTTTTCTGTCTAATTTCTTAAAAATCTTGCTTAAAAATTCTTTCGACCGTTCATAGGCAGAAAGGTAGTCTTGAGCGATAAAGTTATTAGCCCAGTTCATTTCTTCCTCGGCATGGTACTTAAGCGCAGCTTTTTCTAAAAGCTCTTTTTCATCGTCATCCAAACCGTGATAATGAAATATCAGAGATTTAAGTAGCATGACCGCCTTTTTTAGTTCTGGGTCCATGGGTTAAAACTAATCTTTTTAATCTTCAAGGAATAATATTAATGCTATTTCGTCAGCGACCATAAACCCATCAATTGACAAAATGATGGAACTTCCTTTTTTTTCGATTAATCCTTGCTTAGCCAGTTGATTAATTTCTTTTTCCTTTTCGCGTAAGAGATCATAGGAATATTTATTATTCAATGCAATTGAATCTACTCCCTCTTTAGCTCTAAGCCTAGTAAGAAGATACTCGTTGATTTTTTGGTTTCTTGACAAAGATTCGCGATCAAAAGGAATAGTAAGCTCATTCAGGATTTTTTTTATGTAGGTCTGGTTATTTCGCACATTAGATTGTCTTGAATGTCCATTAAAAGAATGTGCGCCTGGGCCGATACCCAAATAATGCTTTTGCTGCCAATAGGCCGCATTATGTTTAGACCGACACCCAAGCTTCGAAAAATTTGCCACTTCATAATGTTCGTAACCAGAGGAACTTAAAAATTCGACCGCATATTTATATTGCTCTACGGCAATATCTTCAACTGTTTCTTTAAAAGCGCCTTTTTGCATCCATTTCCCAAAGACCGTCTGCGGCTCGATCGTCAAGCCATACAGGGAGATATGCGGAACATTAAGAGAAACTGCTTGTGATAAATCCTCGATCCAATAATTCATATCGCCAGGAGGGATGGCATAGATCAGGTCAATGCTTAAATTATTAAAGCCTACATCCTGGGCTAATTTTACGGAACTGAGAGCCTCTTGCTTGGTGTGAGCTCTATTGATATAAGCCAATCGTGATTCATCGAATGTCTGAATTCCAATACTTAATCTGTTGATTGGAGACTTTTCTAATGCAACAATTTTCGAAGAAGTCAGATCATCTGGATTTGCCTCTATAGTGATTTCAGGGTTATCTACACAGTCAAACGTGTTAAGTACTTTATCTATCAATAAGTTGAGTTCCTGCACATCCAGTAAGGAGGGTGTGCCGCCTCCGAAATAAATAGTTTCAATAGGTTCTTGCAAATATTCTTTTTGAAGCCCTATTTCTGCAATCATAGCTTCAATCATAGCATCTTTACTGCTTTGATTGGTCGAAAAGTGGAAGTCACAATAATGACAAGCCTGCTTACAAAAGGGGATATGAAGATAAATTCCAGCCATCAGATTAAGTTGAATAATGTAAAACTAACGTGCCTTGCCAACTATTCGATTGGTTTTCTTTTGTTTGATACTATTGTCCAATCACAAGACATTGGCACAAGATTATTATCTCAAGACACCAACCGCTACTATAATCAAAACAGAAGTGCAGGATTCGATAGCGCTTTCACTCGTTATTCAAAAATGGAAGGTGAGCCAATGGAGAATTGGCTATCCTTTTGCCAGTCTTGATTCTGTCGTCTCTGATACAGTTTACTTATATAGAGGGTCAAAAGAGACGGTGGTAATAGACACCATTTTATATGCCAACGGCGAATCGAAAAGAGTTAAAATTAAGAAACCGTGGAAAGGGATTTCACATGAAATTGATTTTTGGACGAATCATGGGTATCCGTTCATGGAAATATTCCTTTTTAGGAAAGGAGTTAAATACCAGGTTTTTATCGACAGAGGGCCACAAATTAATTATGACTCAGTAAGTCTCGATCAAGATATAATAGCCCCTGATATTCTTGAACGTACGTTGGAAATTGAGCATGGAAAACCCTATTCAGAAAGAAACTTTAAGTCATTAGAGAATAGTATTCAAAGACTTTCATTTTTGAGGCTAAAAAGTAAACCGACAATATATTTCGAAAACGGCCTTGCAAGTGTAGGCTTAGAACTGGTTGAAACACAAACAAATACTTTTGAAGGGGTAGTTGGATTACTACCTAAGCAAAGTGCGGAAGAGGATATTTTGATAACAGGGTTTCTCGATATTCAGCTAATTAACTTATTCAAAAGTGCTAAGAGCCTAAATATGAGCTGGAATAGGTTTGGCGATCAGTCTCAAGTTTTAGATTTGGAGTATTTCCATCCTTTCATAGCCGGTTCTCCTTTACTTTTTCAGTTTAAGTTCAATTTGCTAAAACAGGATACCACTTTTCTGAATCAAGAGGCAACTCTGGGGTTAGGTACCTATTTAGGCAAAGGGCAATTATTATTTGAGTATTCAAGAAGAAGTGGAACTGTGATAAATCAAAATAATCAAAATGATATTACTGAAACGCTTTATCCATCAACGATAAATCTATATACCATCATATATCAAGGTGCTTCTCTTAATAGGCCTTTTGGCTTCACAGATAAATTTGACTTTGAGGCGGGATTATCATTCGGGACAAAAGCATTAGAGAATGATAACTCAACGACAACCCAAGACCTAAAGATTAATGATGTTTCAGACATTTTTGAGCTCAAAATAAAAGTCCGTAATCAAATTGCATTATCAAAAAGACTAAAACTTTTTGATGAATTCAGGGTAGAGTCGTTTCGAAATGGGCAAGTTTTTATTAATGAGAGATATAGAATTGGAGGATTGAATTCACTAAGAGGATTTAATGAGAATTATTTTTTTATAGAGTCCTTCATCATTAATAGACTAGAACTTCGACAATATTTTGAATCGCGATCTTTTTTTTACTTATTTCACGACATCATGTTCGCAAAAAGCAATGCTGCTCAAATTTCACCATTTGGGTTTGGGGTAGGATTTAGCCTTCAAACTAAAACAGGGTTACTTAACTTTGCCTTAGCTTTAGGTAAAGAACAAAAAAGACCAATCGCTCCTTCAGAGTCCAAAGTGCACATAGGTTTTATATCTAAATTTTGATGAGAACTATAATTCTTATTCTTTCTCTTTTCCTTTTTGCCGAAATTCATTCTCAAGATGTTGGCAATGAATCTTTCCTAAAATACCATTGGTTTCAGAAAGGACTAAATGGACATGAGCCCGTTTTAAAAGAAATTAAAGGAAAGGAGGTTTTCTTCTTCATAACTAAAAACGAATCAGGTCTTATTGAGATTTGTAACGAGGACAACTACGACATATGGATTGATAACCAATTGATCTTTGCAGATATTCAACCAGGCTGTGTGAACGTTGAAACATTTGAATTGCTTCAACTAAGTATTTCCGATACAATTTATTTTAGAATTTCTTCAGACAATTTGTCTAGGCTTAGCACGCGCTTTATTTCTAAGAATAAAAGTCAGCAGGAAATATTGTTGAAAAGAAATGAACGTAGTTGGCTTCAAGATTTCATTATGCTATTTGGTTCAATCATATTAATTATGGCTGCTTTCTATAGACAGTTTTTTAATGTGAAATTTAGGCGTGCGCTAAGAAACCCATTTAATTTTAAAATTCGAGGAGCTGTTGCTCAAGACAGTTATAATAAATTTATCTCCGCAGATAATATTTATGCGCTATGCTTTCTTTGTTTATGTTTGGCAGGACTACTGCAAATAATAAACGCAGAGCTCGGACTTTTCAATACTCAGCATGAAGATTTAGTTTCGGCAATCTCTTTTTGGGTTTTGCTTAGTTTAGGATTTTTTGCTTTTTGTTTGGTTAAGTATATTCTAGCCTTTGTTTTGTCTCAAGTATTTAATTTACAAAACTTCCCTAACATCCAACTTCAGGATTTTATTCATTTCATGACGTTTGCTTCGGGAATCACATTAATACTAGTATTCGTTGACTTTACATTTGACGCCCTTTATCAGCACGTTTTTATCGATATAGCTAAGATAGTTGTCATTGTGGCTATATTATTTTTCCAAGTTTGGTTCTATCTAAAATTTGTTAAATATTATTCACATAGAAAACTGCTTATAATTTCCTACCTTTGTATTACCGAATTTTTACCGGGGTTTATGGCTGCTTATTGGCTATTAAACTGAATAAAGTCAGACAATTTATTAGGTTTTAGGAATGAGCGAATTATTAGTGTTGGACGAAGATAGACTGAATAAAGTAACCACAATATTAGTTTCTCAACCAAAACCAGAGAACGAAAAATCCCCATACTTTGCACTTGCGGAGAAGTACAATTTAAATATTGACTTTAGGCAGTTTATAGAAATCGACCCTGTGGATGCAAAAGAATTTCGCCAGCAAAAGGTGAATATTCTAGACCACACTGCGGTGATTTTTACAAGTAGAAATGCTGTTGATCACTTTTTTAGGTTAGCATCAGAAAATAAGGTCGAAATACCTACAGACATGAAATATTTTTGTGTTTCCGAGCAAACAGCTAACTATTTACAGAAATATATTGTCATTAGAAAGCGAAAAATATTCACAGGAGAAAGAAGTGCGTCAGATTTAATTGAAGTAATTAAAAAGCATAAAAACGAAAAATATATATTTCCGTGTAGTGATATTCGAACAAATGACATTCCTGCCTTTTTAGAGAAAAGTGGAATAACATGGTCAGAAGCAACCATATATAGAACGGTAGCAGCAGACCTGTCGGGTCTTTCAGATATTTTTTATGATATCATAGCATTTTTTAGTCCTTCAGGAATCGCTTCATTATATGAAAATTTCCCTGATTTTAAGCAAAACAAGACCAGAATTGCAGCATTTGGTCCAACTACAGCTCAGGCTGTAAGAGACGCAGGTTTGATTTTAGATATTCAAGCGCCACTCCCAAATGCTCCATCAATGACTGGTGCGCTAGAATATTATATTAAAAAAGCGAATAAACTATAATAATTTATTTATTAGGGTATTTTTGTTAAACAGGGTTCTAATAAAAAGACACGTATGAAGAAACTGATTTTTGCCATTCTGTTTGTGACACTCTCTGTTATTGCGAATGGGCAAAACAATTATTTCTTCAGTCACTATATGTTCAACCCATCCTACTATAATCCCTCATGGATAGGAGTTGATAATAATGCATTTCTAGCTGTTAATTACAGAAATCAATGGACAGGCTATTCCACAACGTTTGATGGTGATGGTGGAGCTCCTAACACACAGATGCTTACTTTTGTGGCACCAGTTAAAAGCAAAATATTTTCAGGAATAGGGTTGAATGTTTCGAATGATAATTTGGGGCCGGTGAATAATTTTCAAATAAAATTATCCGCATCCCTTTCATTTAAGATTAAGTCTGGAGAAATTAGATTAGGTTTCCAGCCTGAATTATTTTCGAAAACGCAAAATTTTAATGAATTAAGATTCAATAACCCAGCAGACCCACTCAATATTGGATCAAATGAATCCCAGATGAGACCAGATTTATCGGTTGGAGCTTTTTATTCATCGAACGACAATTTTTATATAGGGGCGAGCGTTTCGAGTCTGTTAATGCCTAAGTTTGATTTTGGTTCAGACAGTGTGAATAATCAACAGGATCCAGCATACACGCTTCATGGAGGTACCAGCATAAAGTTAAATTCAGATTTTTCCTTATCACCATCCATGATTTTGCGGAGTAATTTGAATGGGTGGACTTTTGATTTGAGTGCTGTTCTTATGTTGCAAAATAAAATGTGGGCTGGATTAAGTTATAGAAAAGAGGAAGCAATGATTATATTGCTCGGGTATAGCTTTTTAGAGGACCTTGGGTTGAAGGCGGGATATTCGTTTGATTTGATCTTAGCAAATCAAGAAGCAAAAGAATTTTCTTCACATGAAATATTTGTTAGATTTGATTTACCGGATTTAGTTTTTGGTGGGAGAAAAGCGGTTAAAACGCCTCGTTTCCCATTTTAAATAATCTTTTCAATGGAGATTTTATATAATTCAAAGAAAAATCTTGTGTCTAAATGATATAAGGTTCTATATTTAGGTCGTTTAAGAGGCAATAAGTTTTGTTAAAGTTTGTTTATTTTACATACTTGCAAGTTCAAATAAGGTGTTATGATTAATATGCGTGGTTTAAAATTATCTACAATAGCCGCTTTGTCGTTTATGGTTATACTGCAAAGCTGCGGTTTATTCGGCGGGGGAGGTGGAATTGACGACAGAGGAGAGCTCATAGGGGCTTTTGACAGACAAGGATGGGATATGACCCGTCCATTTGGAATGATGGCCATTCCTGCTGGTACCTTTCACATGGGACAAGCTGATGAAGATGTGGCCGCAACTCAAATCAATTTCAATAAACAGGTGACGATTGGTGCTTTCTTTATGGATGAGACTGAAATTACCAACAACGAATTTAGGCAATTTACAGAGTCCCTTACGGAAGGCTCGGAGGTTGATTTACCTTCAGGCTATTCAGTTGGAGATTTGATGCCCGACACGACAGTATGGACGACTGACTTCACCCATCATATGGGTGACCCATTGGTTGTTTACTATTGGTCGCATCCAGCTTTCGATGATTATCCTGTAGTCGGTGTTAACTGGAATGCAGCAAAATACTTTTGTGAATGGAGAACCCAACACTTGAATGAGTATAAACAAAGTGTTGGTATGCCTGTTATGCCTTCTTTCAGACTTCCATCAGAAGCAGAATGGGAATATGCAGCTAGAGGTGGGAGAGATATGAATAAATATCCTTGGGGTAATCCTTATGTAAGAAACGTTAAAGGTTGTTTGTTAGCTAACTTCAAGCCTGGTAGAGGAAATTATTATGATGATGGTTTTGCCTATACATCGCCTGTAAGTACTTATTTTTCAAACGATTATGGTCTATTCGACATGTCGGGTAATATTGCGGAGTGGTGTGAAGATGCCTATATGCCATCAGCTATGCCGCTTGTATGGGATTTGAATCCTACATATTATGACGAACGTATAGATTATAAGATTGTAAGAGGAGGTTCATGGAAGGATATTGCATACTACCTCGAGACTGGAACTAGATCATTCGAACACAGAGATACAGCACGTTCTTCGATAGGATTTAGATGTGCGATGACATACTTAGGCTTATCATCCGGGTATGAATTTTAAGTAAATAAGAATAAATTACTAACCTAAATATTTTAAGATAATGAGTCAAAAAGGCGGATTTCAGGAGCTTCTCTTTACCACAATAATGCCAAAAATCTATGGCATTGGAGCTGCTATCGTAATCGTTGGTGCGATGTTTAAGATTCTTCACCTTCCGGGTGCTGCGGTCATGTTGGGTGTTGGTTTGACTACTGAAGCTATTATTTTCTTCCTTAGTGCATTCGAGCCAATGCATAAAGACCCAGATTGGTCAAAAGTATATCCAGAGTTAGCTGATGACTATGATGGTCCCTCAGCAGCACCTAAAAAGGTGACTTCAGGGAACAATACTGGTGTTTCTGCTTCAATGGATAAATTATTGGCAGATGCTAAAGTAGGTCCAGAATTATTAAAGTCTTTGGGCAGTGGAATGAGAGGTTTAGCAGACTCTGCTCACAAAATGGCTCAATTGGGAGATGCATCGATTGCTACTAATGAGTATGCTAAAAATGTTAAGACTGCTTCAGGTTCTTTAGTTGAAATGAACAAGTCTTATTCCTCATCAATAAAGTCGATGAACGAAATGACAGATGCTTCAAAGGATACTAAAGAATATCATTCTCAAGTACAGAATGTTACTAAGAGCCTCAGTGCATTGAATGCGGTTTACGAAATGGAATTGAAAGATGCGCATAGCCATGTGAAATCAATGAATAAATTCTATTCAAATGTGACACAAGCTTTGGATAGTATGGGGCAAGCAGGTAAGGAAACGGCTGCATTCCAAACCGAACTAAACCAATTGACTTCTAATATTACGAGTTTGAACAAAGTCTATGGCAGTATGCTTAGCGCAATGAAACAGGGTTAATCTTTTCAATTTTAGAAATATAAAAAAATAAATTATGTCTGGAGGAAAAGAAACAGGAAGACAAAAAATGATCGGTATGATGTACCTCGTACTTACGGCGCTTTTGGCGATGAACGTAAGTAACACGGTGATCGATAAATTTGTGTTCCTTAATGATTCGATTGTCCAAGCGAATGGTGAAACTGCCATGAGAAATATTGAGTTGGTGCAGGATATACAGGCGGCTGTATCTGAATTAGGAGACAGATCTGATGACGTTGCTGTCCAAGACGCTGCGATGGAAATTCGAGGCGAAACAAAGAGAGTAATGGACGCGATTGATAACTTGAAGGATACTTTAGTGGATGTATCTGGAGGTTATTTGGATGAATATGAACAAACTTATAAAGGTGACGCGAAACATCTAGTTGGAAAAACCGATTATGACAAACTAGGAAGTTATATGAAGGCCATTGAAGAGGGTGGTAAAGGTCACGGACTAAGATTGAAAGCGCTACTGAATGGATATGCTGAAATGATAAAAATCACAATGCAGAATGAAGGAGCGGATGACAGTGAGTTGATTCATTATACTCCTATCGCGTTAGATGCAAATGACGATCCGCTTTACAATAGTGATCCAAATCAAAAAGGTAAGAAGTTCGCAACGGTTTCCTTTGATGCTTCACCTACTCCTGCTGGGTTAGCGACTTTGTCGGAATTTCAGTCGAGGTTATTGAGTTATGAGACTAGAGCTTTGGCATCATTGGCACGAAAAGTAGGTGCTGAGGATATTAAATTTGATCAAATTGTGCCCATGGTATTACCTGAATCGAAGTACGTTGCTGCGGGAAGTAAGTATATCGCTAAAATGTTTATTGCTGCTTCATCTTCAGGGGTTACACCTTCAATGAAGTACAACGAGACAGATATTGAAGTAGATGCTTCAGGCAAGGGTGTGTTAGAATTTACGGCAAATGCAACTGATTATGACGAAAATCTTCAAGCGAGAAAAACCTTTATAGCGTCAATCAGTGTAACAATGCCTGGAGGAAGGGATACGACCTTTACAGACGAGATTGAATATTTTGTGGTAAAGCCTGTAATGCAAATTCAGTCAGCTTCTGTGAGTGCACTATATTTGAATTGTGGCAATAAAATGAATGTATTGGTGCCTGCCTTAGGAACAGCATATAATCCAGAATTTTCAGCGTCAAACGGAAAGACTTTAAAAGGTACGGAGAAAGGCCAGGTTATTATTATTCCTAGTTCAAAAAAGGAAGTGACGCTTAGTGTTTCCAGTGGTGGTAATGTTATAGGAAGTAGAACTTTTGGAGTAAGGGGAATTCCTGCTCCAGAAATAAAGGTCTATTTAAGTGCAACGAAAGAAGTTAATATGAAGACCGGTATTTCTTCAAAAACGCCTAGGATCTTTTTGAAACCGATACCAGATGAAGGTTTTGCTCAATTCCTTCCTGATGATGCAAAGTTTAGAATTGCTCAAGCAGAAATAACATTGGTTAGTGGTGGCCTAGGTAGAAAAACAATTACAGTTGGTGAGCAGGTGAATTTGGCCCCTTTAATGGCGCAGGCTAGAAAAGGTGATCAGCTTAATATTGAAATTAAAAAGGTTCAAAGACAAAATTTCAAAGGGGATGTTGAAGATTTCGGAAACTTCCAGAGATTTATAAATATCTCGCTTAATTAATATCAAATAGTGTTATGAAAAAGTTATGTTATGTGTTGATATTGGTGCTTTTTGTTACGGTCGTTCAGGCTCAAGAGTCTGAAATACCGATAATAAAAGCAGAGGTATCTCAAACTCAAACAATGTTTGAGAAGACAGTCCTAAGAAGGATGAATCTGGAGCAAAGCCAGAATAAGCCGTTTAACTCAAAAAACAGTGAGATCTCAAGATTAATTGTTCAAGGGGTAGAGGATGGATATCTAAAACCGTATATGACGGATAGTGTCTTGACAATTATGCCTGATAGTTTGTTTAAGTCTAATGTCCAAATCAAGCAAGAAGGTGGTGATTTTGGTGGAGGATTTGGCGGAGGTTTTGGTGACGAAAAAAAATCATCAGGACCGACAATTGATCAAATTCCAAGAGAGCTTTTTTCAGTGCTATATTTCAAAGAAGATGTAGTTTTTGATAGAAATAGATCAAGACTTTATTGGTACATCAGAACTATATCGTTGGCATTACCGCAATCGGCTGGTCCTATTTATAATCCAAAAGGTTTTGAGATCAAGGTTGCTCATTTTAAATATGATGACATTATAGATCTATTTAGAGGGCCATATGCAAAGAGAGCAATTTGGTATAATAATCAGAATCAGGCGCAACATAGAAATTTTGGGGATGCATTGGAGTTGAGACTATTCAATGCTCCAATCGTAAAAGTATCGAACGCTGAAAATTTAGATATTTCTCAATTAGAATCAGATCCTTTTAAAAGGGTTCTTATGCAACAAAAAATGGAGCATGACTTGATGGAATATGAAAGTGAGTTGTGGGAATATTAATCCGACATTAACAATATAAAAGAGGGGGCGTTAAGCCCCTTTTTTGTTAAAATGATTCTGGATAATAGTAGACTTTGATTTTCCAATTAAATGTTCTAATTCAGAGTAGGAAGCCTCTTTTACGCGCTTCACACTTTTGAAAGTTGTCAACAATAAATCCTTGGACTGCTTACCAATTCCCTTTATTGTATCGAGCTCAGATATGTGGCTATTTTTACTTCGCTGATTACGATGGAAATTAATGGCAAACCGGTGAGCTTCATCTCTTAAATGTTGTAATAATTTAAGAGAAGGTGATTTTTTACTTATATGGATAGGGTACTGATCTTCAGGGAAATATATTTCCTCCAATCTTTTAGCAATACCAATAATTGGAATTTGGCCATAAATATTAAGCTCCTTCAGTGCGTCGCAGGCGGAGTGCAATTGTCCTTTACCACCATCAATAACGATTAGATTGGGTAGTTCTTGATTTTCTTCAATTAATCGTTTATATCTTCGACCTACAACTTCTTTCATGGAGGCAAAATCATCCGGGCCAATGACAGTCTTAATATGATACTTTCGGTAATCTCTTTTGGATGGTTTGCCGTTTTTAAAATAAACCATGGAAGCGACAGGATTAGTGCCTTGAATATTGCTATTATCAAAGCATTCAATATGTATTGGCGGGTGCTTTAGTCTTAGGTCGTCCTGTAGAATATTAACGACAATGTTTGTCTTGTCCTCTGAATCTCTTTTGAGAATTACATCATTTTTGAAATACAATGCATTTTTCAGAGAGAGATCTAATAGTTTTTTCTTATCTCCGATTTGAGGTACTAAGATATTAAGGTCGTCCCATGGTGTTATTGCGCTGTTGGTTATTATTTCAACACTTTGGCTGTCATACTTTATTCTAAGATTGAATAGAATTGTTTGGAGGCTCTCTTCTAATGCTTCCTCAATTTTTAGTTTTGCCTCGACAGTTTCGGATATACGAATGGTTCCATGCTGAATTTTCATGTAGTTTATGTACAAGGTTGAGTCAGATTGAGTGACACCAAGAACATCTATATTGTTGATTTTAGGATTGACTATTAACGATTTCGTTTGAAAGCGATCTAATAATTCAAGCTTTACCTTGAAGTCATGAGCGAGTTCAAAATTTAGATCTTTACTGGCTTGATCCATGAGACGTTTATAATTGGTGCGAATCGTATAGGTATTGCCTTTTAATATTTCTTTTGATGACTCTATATCTTTGAGGTATAATACTTCTTTTTGAAGCCCTTCACATGGACCAAGGCAGTTACCAATGTGAAATTCTAAACAGACTTTAAATTTTTGATCAGCAATATTTTTTTCGCTGAGTGTGAGGGAGCATGTTCTTATTGTATATAATTTTCGAATGATATCAAGAACGCTATTCATAGCCTTTACACTAGTGTATGGCCCAAAATATTGACCCTTGTTTTTTTCTATGCGTCTTGTCGAATAGATTTTTGGAAATTGGTCGTTAGTAATAAGTATACTAGGAAATGTTTTATCATCTTTTAGGAGAATATTATATTTTGGTTGGTTTTCCTTAATAAGGCTATTTTCAAGCAGTAGCGCGTCGAATTCAGAATCAACGATGACAATTTCGATATGGTTAATCTCTAGAGAAAGCTTCCATGTTTTCCTGTTTTGTTTGGCTGTTTCGCTAAAATAGCTGGAAACGCGTTTAGTTAAATCTTTTGCCTTTCCAACGTAAATTATTTTACCTGCTTTGTTAAAGAACTTATAAACCCCCGGTAAATGTGGGAGATTACCATGTTGATCAACGGAGAATCTTTGTTGATCCATAAATCAGTCTATATCATCTAGACTTACTGCGTCATCGTCCGTGGCATCAGTAGGATCAGAAAATTCCGAATACTTGTTACAGTCTAGCTCCACGTTGATGGGTTTTAGGGGCTTATCGAATTCGCCTTTGGTATACCCTAACGCAGGGTCTGCATATATTTTTTGCATAAAATTATCCCAGATAGGCATGGCAGTCCGAGCACCTTGGCCCATCGCCCAATATTTGAAATGGATACTTCTGTCATCTCCACCAACCCATGCCCCTGCGGCTAAATCATGCGTGACACCCATAAACCAACCATCTGAAGCATTTTGTGTTGTTCCTGTTTTAGCACCGATTTGATTATTCAATCTTACTTCAGGGCTCAACCCCCAAGCGGTTCCGCCAGTCTCCTCTGATGTTCCTCTGAGCATATGAAGCATGACATAGGCAGTTTCCTCATTGATAGACTCTTTTCTTTCAGGAATGAACTGTTGTATTACATTTCCATTTTGATCTTCGATTCTGCTAATAAAGAATGGCTCAGTATGAACTCCTTTATTGACAAATGTAGAATATGCGCCTACCATTTCATATACGGAAACATCGCCACCCGCCCCCAAACTTAAAGCCGGGACAGCATCTAAATGGCTTTTTATTCCCAACCGATGGGCGTACTCAACAACTGTTGAAGGTCCCATTTCTTTCATAATAAATGCGGTTATACTGTTAACAGATCTTGCCATCGCCTGTCTTATGGTCATTATTTTTCCAGAGAATCTACCGCTGGCATTATCTGGTGTCCATGTAGGTGGATCTTGACCTGGTATAGGGAATGTCACTGCAGCATCAACAACTGGAAAGCATGGTGAGTAACCATTGTCTACCGCTGCGGTATAGACAACAGGTTTTAAAGTCGAACCAGGTTGCCTTTTGCCTTGCTTGACATGGTCGTACTTAAAATATTTAAAATCAATTCCACCGACCCACGCTTTGATATGGCCACTTTGAGGCTCCATAGCCATGAAACCGGCCTGCAAAAAATGCTTATAGTATGCTAAAGAATCATATGCGCTAAAAACTGTGTCAATTTCTCCTTGCCATGAAAAGACTCGTATTGGACGTTTTACATTTAACCAATATTCAATGGAGTCTTTGTTGTTTCCATATCTTTTTTTATAAGTTCGATATTGGGGTGTTCTTTTTATACTTTTCTTAAGAAAATCTCGAATTTCTTTACCATTCTCGTCTATCCATGGGTTATCTCCGTTCAGATGATTATAAAAGATTTGCTGAAGCGTATCCATGTGTTGTTCAAGAGACTGCTCAGCGTATATCTGCATACGACTATCTATTGTTGTATAAATCTTTAAGCCATCGTCAAATAGGTCATAACCGTTTTGCCTAGACCACTTAAGTAGGAAATTACGAATGACAGATCTGAAATAGGTGGCTAATCCTTCATTTTGGTTATCTACCTTATAATTAAGACCGAAATCTGAAGTAATCAATGTGTCGTAGGACGCTCTCGATATCAAATCGTTCTTAAAAACATTATAAAGTACCTCAGTGCGTTTTTTTAATGCTAAATCTGGATTTAGAATCGGGCTATATCTAGTTGGAGCATTTATTGCCCCGACTAAAAGGGACGATTCTTTATAGTTTAATTGACTGGGAAGTTTGTTGAAAAAGGTTTTAGCAGCAACCTTTATTCCAAAGGAATTACTCCCATATTCAACGGTATTGAGATACATCGCAAGAATTTCCTGCTTGGTATATGATTGTTCTAATTTTACTGCAATAATCCATTCTTTAAGTTTGGTGATTAGCTCACCAAAACCACTGATATCATACAAACTTCCTCTGTTTTCTGACGAAGTGCTGTAGAGATTTTCTGCTAATTGCATGGTAATTGTAGATCCTCCGCCTCTAAACTGAAAAGTCAGCTTACCAAATATGGCTCGTGATAAACCTTTCAAATCAATCCCAGAATGCTCTTTAAACCTGATATCCTCGGTAACTAATAATGTGTTAACAAGCTCAGTAGAAAGTTCTGAGTAAGAAACGGGTGTTCTGTTCTTACGAAAATATTTACCAAGGGACGCTCCGTCTGCGCTAATCAATTCGGATGATAGATCAGGATCAGGCTTTTCTAGGTCTTGAAGACTGGGTAGTCCTCCAAACCAACCATTAGTATCGTTTTGAACCATATAAAATAAACTTGGGATAAAAATGGCTCCTCCAATAATAGAGATCCAAGCAATGAGGATGGCTGACTTTATAACGCGTGATCTCATTTATGGGTAGTTTTTGTCATAAAAATTCAAATATGCAGTCAGGTCTTTTGTCTGATAGAAAATATCAAAATTATCTTCAGTAATAACAAAAGTATAAAACCTCTCTCCTTTGTACTTATCCGCTAGTGAGAGGTCACTATCAAACATTTCTAAAAATTTGCTGGCTGTGCCTTTACCGGGAAAGTCATTTACCAATACAAGCGCAAAATTTTCATTGAGAATAATATTTCCAGTTTGAAAATTAAAGTTTTTTTCTTTGATATAGGCTTCAACATCAACCGGCACTTTTTGTGATAATTCTGGGTCATTTTTATATGCCACAACCATAAAGTGCTTTTGAGTAAAGAATTTAATAAATTTTGCGCTGGCGCTATTAAATAAATTAATCTGATAGTCTTCTGAGGCTTTTACGAGAGTTTGTGCGTAAGCGATAACATCACTTTCTGGATACGTTTTTAAAAAATTATTGAGTTCAAATTGATATTTATAGACACCATCTAATTCACCAGTATTAATAACATTTAATAGCGCCAAATTATCACTAAAATCATTTTCTGGAAAAATGTTTAGCGCACTATCTAAAACTGTATTTGATTTGGCATATTGCTTATGTGAATACAGGCGATACGCTTTTTGGTATGCTTTCTTTAGTTGGGCTGTGGCTGCCTGACTTTCCTCCCGATAGTTAGGGTTGTCGACTAATTTGGCATAAAGAGAGTCTGGGAATTCTTCTTTTAATTGATTCGCCCAAAGATCAGATTTCCCAATATTTCCAAGTCCTTTTTCGATAAGAAAAAGTTGATAAAGGATTTCAGGTTTGTATTCAGAGTTTATGAAGCGTTCAATTTGCTGTTCAAATGTGTTCGCAGCGTTTTGTTTTTCTTCGAGTTGGAAAGAGTAAATTCTACCAAGTTTATATAAGGCTACTTCTATCTCACTCAGGAGTTTCTTTATTTCCTCTTCTGTCTTTGGTACTGCGGCAATCATCTCATTTACCTGATTTTCCACATTATCTTCCTCTGAACTTTCATCTCCTTCTGCTGATTTTTCGTTTTCTGGGACTTGCCCTGCAATAATTTCTCCTCCTGATTTATTGCTTCTACGCCAATTATCTTCAAGTCGCCGGTTTCCCCATTGTTTTAAGAAGGAAGATCGACCAGAGCTAATTGCAGAGCTATTGTAAAAATACCATGTTGCTCCTGGTGAAGTTGAGGTTGTTATTAAATCGGCTGTGTTCTGATTAAAACTGTTTCTTGTTGCTTGCGCTGCTTTTTTCTTCTCCTTTTTCTCCTTGGCTTTCGCTAGTATGTTTTGCTCGTTGATAATTTGCATTGCAATGGATCGAAGTGAATCTTCTGAAAGTGAGCTTAGTTGAATAAGGCTATCATTCTTGTGAATGGTTGTGACTTGAATAATAAAATCAGTTAATATTTTTTGTCGTTGTTCTATTTTTTCAAATCCATCCTCATCCTTTGGCATTGTATTGACGGTACTATCATAATAGTTTTGCGCGAGTTTATAATTCTTAAGGCTGTCAAAATATATCTGCCCAAGTTTCAAATAAGAGTAGCCTTTTTGCCTAGGGTTATTAAGGCTTTTCTGAATAGATCTTTTAAAAAGCACAATAGCTTGATCTAAGTTTCCTTGTTTCAGTTCAAAACCTGCATATTCGTAATAGATTTTGTCATTGTACTCAATATTTTTGGGATCTCTTAGGAGCTTTTTGAAGTACTTTTTAATCTTTTTTCTGTCGTTTGACTCAGCTAATTGGGTTACTTGGGCCATATTCAATTTGGCATAAAAGGCTAGTTCATAAGGTGGGCCATTTCTTAAGCAACGAGCGTAATAATTATAAGCTTCAGATTCAAACCCCAAGCTTTGATATACCTGCCCAATAATAAAATCGATCCTTGCTCTTTCTTCGCCATTGGACATATACTTATCTGCTTGAACCAAATTTTGCACCAATTGATCAAGATCATTTCTTTTCTGAAACATATACGCTCGATTCAGATAAAGATTTCTAAGGTTTTTATTGCTTAAATCCTCTTTTTTAAGGTAATCAGAAACAGCGATTGCGTTATTAATTTCATCGAATTCAACAAAAGCCTTAACAAGTTCAACTAATGCTTCATGTCTGGTGTCGTCGTTTTCGCTGTGCTTATTTACGTATTTAAAGGTTTCTATTGCGTCGGCAAATTCGCTTCCAAAATGTCTTGCCTTGCCCACGAGTACATAGGAGTCATCTTCCCATCTAGATCCTGGGTGACGCTGAATCGCGATAGATGCCTTTTCGATACAGTCTTCTAATTGCGCTTCTAAATTTTTTGAATCTGTAGTGTCAAATTGAGCGAAAATCGGGAGAATTTTGTTGTAATTCCAATCGTAACCTTCTTCGATGGTTAGTGAGATCTCCTTAATTCGTTCATTTGCAATAAAATACGCATTGTAGTGTGCAGTCATATTTTGATATGACGACCCCACGAGGTTGCTACTAGATGAGGAACAACCACAAAGAGTTAGAATAAAAAAATATTGAAGATAATTTTTAAATGGATTCACTTTTTATTGGATTACCTAGTCAACGTATTGAACTAAATATTCTTGTAAAGATAAAACAGTATCCTTTCAATATATTTGAGCTTAAATTGAAATAGGCTTTGGCACAAAAGAAAACACTTTCGAACTGGTTAACTAATAGATATCTATTGATAATCAGGAATGAGGAGAATTTTGCAGAGAAAAAAACCATTCGTTTTAATTACGCACGAATAATATTAATACTTTTCGCGTGTTTTTTAATGTCTCTTGCACTGTCTACTTATTTGGTAACAGTCACTTTGAATGAATGGTTAGATCCAAGGTATGCTCAAATACAAACAAATCGGCAACTGCTGGAATTGACCATGAAAGTGGATTCCATGGAACAGGACATTGTATTGAAGGATCAATATTTTAATAATCTTCAAAGAATATTAAGTGGAGATGTAGATGCAATAGGATTAATTGAAGACCCAAATAATGGTGAGATTGGAGGGTCTGAGATCTTTGTAGAGGAGCAGATACACCCAATAGACTCTCAACTCCGGGCGGAATTTGAGAATACTGATGATGGTGTGTTTACATATCAAACGTCAGGTTCAGATGAGTTTAGAGACTTATATCTTTTTTCACCTATAGAAGGGGGTATTATTACTGATGACTTTAATCCTAAAAAAGATCATTTTGGCGTAGACATAGTTGCGAAAGAGAATGAACCAGTTAAAAGTATATCGGAGGGGATGGTCATTTTCTCATCATGGACGATGGATAGCGGATACGTCATTGGCATTCAGCATAAGGGTAATCTTGTATCTGTCTACAAACACAATTCGGAATTATTAAAAAACGTTGGTAATTTTGTCAGTGGCGGAGAAGTTATTGCCATTATTGGTAATACGGGTGAGTTAACATCGGGACCTCATTTGCATGTAGAACTTTGGCACAATGGTAATCCCGTAAATCCGGTGGAATACATCGCTTTTTAAGAAATAACAGCATTATGTTTAATAAAAAAGAAGAGAAAAATACAGAAAGTTTAACTAGCTCCAGCAATACCATAGGCAAAGGCTCGGTAATGAAGGGAAACCTTGAAACCTTTGGTAACATACGTGTTGAAGGGAAAGTAATAGGTAATTTAATAACGAAATCGAAAGCTGCTTTGGGTAAAGCAGCTAAACTTGAAGGAACCATCCTTTCCCAAAATGCGGAAATAGAAGGCCATATAGTCGGTACCGTGGAAGTTTCTGAATTACTCGTATTGAAGTCTACAGCTGTGATTGACGGAGATATTATAACAGATAAATTAATTATTGAATCGGGAGCCGTCTTTAATGGTTCTTGTAGGACACGCGTAAAAGGGAAAGAAATTAAAATTGGAAATCCAGAAAAAGGGGAAGGAAAAATCCTCAAAGCACAATCGTAAGGATCAACATATACTAGCCAAGGCATCCTCTGTTACTTTTGAGATTTTAGCCCTTAACTTTATCATTATTGGTGGGGGCTTATACCTCAACAAATTAGCCGATACAACTGTGCCTTGGGTGCTGCTAGCCTTTATTTTCATTTCCGTAGCTGCTACGATTTATTATTTAACGATCAAGTTTAAGTGAAAATATGAAGCGATATGTTCTCTTCTCAATGGCAATCTCAATGATACTGCTTCTTCTTTTTAACTTTGGGAATGAAAGTATTTTTTCCGGGACTTTGCACAACTTATTCCCATCATTGGTACTGTTTTCATTTCTACAATCTTTGATTATTTTACAGATAATTAATTTAGGTCAGCGAACCAATTGGAAATCACCAATATATGCTTTGGGAACTATCACGGTGAGACTGCTTACAAGCCTTATTTTTTTAGTCGTTTTGGGTTTAAAAGGAGTGATGGACATTAAGTCTTTGGCTATACAATTTATTGCGATCTATTTGATTTATTTAACCTTTGAATTAAATGCTGTATTGGCTAACTTGCGGCAGAATTGAAAATGGAACCTTTTTTATAAAAAATGAGAGTATTTATGGCATTTGGCTCTAGGTTATTCAAGTTAAGCGTACTTATTATTTTATTTGGAATCGTAAGTTTTCAGCAATTGCTTGCTTCTGACACTAAGGAAGGACAAAAGTTCGATCCGAGTGAGATGATCAATCATCACATTCAGGACAGTCACTCGTGGGAGATTTATCACGGGCTCACTATCCATTTACCTGTTATTATTTATTCGGGCGAGAATGGATTAGCTGTTTTTTCTTCTTCAAAATTCTACAATGAGGCGCATGAGTTAGTGCCTTACGCTGGCTACATGATGGAGCATGAGCATGTTCTACTAGAAAATGGCGGTCACGTGTTGGATTTTTCAATCACGAAAAATGTCTTTTTTCTTTTTATAAATGCATTAATTTTAATTCTTATATTTTTAGCTGTTGCCAGAGGATATAAGAAGAACGTGGGAAAAGCGCCATCGGGTGTTCAGTCATTTTTCGAACCTATTATTATCTATGTTCGAGATGAAATTGTAAAGCCGAATATTGGGCCTAAGTATGAGAAATACCTTCCGTACTTACTGACCTTATTCTTTTTTGTATGGTTCGGTAATTTGTTAGGTCTTTTACCCGCCTCAGCGAATCTTACCGGAAACATTGCAGTGACGCTTGTGCTCGCTACAATTACTTTGATTATCACCTTGGCATCAAGCAAAAAGACTTATTGGCTACATATCATCGATCCATTAGGTAATAGCATGGGGTGGCCAAAATTTTTGCTATATCTTATTTTGTGGCCGATTGAATTAATTGGCATATTAACTAAGCCATTTGCACTGACAATTCGACTATTTGCCAATATCACGGCAGGGCACATTATCATATTAAGTATTTTAAGCTTAACATTCATATTCCAAAGTATTGGTGTCGGTATTGCGGCATCATTATTTGCTGCGGTAATGAATATGTTGGAGCTTTTTGTAGCATTGCTACAAGCATATGTCTTCACGCTGCTTTCATCCATGTATTTTGGACAGGCAGTAGAGGAACATCATTAATAGAATTTTATAACCAATAAATTATATAAAAATGGGAGCAATTGGAGCAGGTTTAGCAGTATTAGGAGCAGGTCTAGGTATCGGAATGATAGGTAAAGGAGCTACTGAGGGTATTGCTAGACAACCAGAAGCAGCTGGAAAAATCCAAACAGCAATGATTATCGCTGCAGCCTTGATAGAAGGTGTAGCATTATTCGCCGCTGTAATCGGGTTTTTGTCTATCGGAAGCTAATTATTTCAATGAACCTGACTCTGCTTGCATTAGGCATCAAAGTCAGGTTTCTTTTAACAAACTAAGATTATGGAATTAGTAACCCCAGGTATTGGATTATTATTTTGGCAGACGATCGTCTTCCTATTGGTGTTTCTTGTATTGGCGTCATTTGTATGGAAGCCAATCGTAAATGCACTGAAAGACAGAGAGTCAATGATCGCTGATTCATTGAAAGCTGCAGAAACCGCCAAAGAAGAAATGGCGCAGATCAAGGCAGACAATGACTACATGATGCAAGAAGCCAGAATCGAAAGAGATAAAATGCTTAAAGAGGCAGTGGAAACAGCAAATAAAATCAAAGAGGAAGCTAAGTCTGAAACATCGACGATTGCTAATAAAATGATTGCTGAAGCTAAGCTGTCAATTGAAAGTGAAAAGAAATCTGCTTTGTCAGAAGTGAAAAATTTAGTCGCTACACTGTCCCTTGATATTGCTGAAAAGCTTTTGAGAGAAAAGTTGGCAGACGATCAGTCCCAGAAGGATTTGATTAATAAATTTCTTAAAGAGGTAAAAGTAAACTAGAATGTCTACTACAAGGATAGCCGCTCGTTATGCAAAACCTTTTCTTGAGCTCGCTCAAGAAAAGAAAGTGCTTGAAAAAGTGAAGGCTGATATTGATAATTTCAGTGCACTTTGTGAGTCAAATAGAGATTTAGTTTTGACCCTAAAGAGTCCTATTATTGCTCATCAAAAGAAAGCGGACATATTGGCTAAAATTTTTGACGGTAAATTCAACGAATTGACAAGTTCGTTTTTTGCCCTTTTGGCGAAGAAAAACCGTGAAAATCTTTTGCCAGAAATAGCCAAGGAGTTTGTCAAAATGTACAATGATTTTATGGGCTTTCAAGAAGCAGTGGTAACGACGACCATTCCATTGGATGCCCAGACAAAAAAGGCGTTCGAGAAGTTGGTTGCTGATTTTTCAGGTAAAAAGCCAATGATCATCGAAAAGATAGACAAATCATTGGTTGGTGGCTATGTAGTGAAAATGGGCGACAAACAGATCGATGATAGTATGAGCGGTAAGCTCAGAGAATTAAGATTGAATTTTCAAAAAGAGAATATATAATTAACTAGCCCTCAAGGCGAAAAAAAAATAAAACTATGGCAGATGTAAGACCAGATGAGGTTTCAGCTATATTAAGAGAGCAGCTTTCTAATCAAAGAACAGAAGCTGAACTTGAAGAAGTAGGTACCGTACTGCAAGTGGGTGATGGTGTTGCCAGGATCTATGGATTAACGAAAGCACAAGCAGGAGAGCTTCTTGAATTTGAAAACGGGCTTAAAGCCTTGGTGTTGAACCTTGAGGAAGACAATGTTGGAGCTGTACTGCTAGGTGAATCTTCTGGTGTAAAAGAAGGAGACACGGTCAAAAGAACAGGCCAAATAGGTTCTGTGAAAGTGGGTGATGGTATGTGCGGTAGAGTGGTTGACACGCTAGGTATCCCCATTGATGGAAAGGGAGCAATAGAAGGCGAACTTTTTGAAATGCCTATAGAAAGAAAAGCCCCGGGTGTTATTTACAGACAACCCGTAAGTGAGCCTCTCCAAACAGGAATCAAAGCGATTGACTCCATGATTCCAATCGGAAGAGGTCAAAGAGAATTGATCATTGGTGATAGACAAACAGGTAAAACTGCTGTTGCCATTGATGCGATCATCAATCAAAAAGAGTTTTACGATAGAGGTGAACCAGTTTACTGTATATATGTTGCTATTGGACAAAAATCCTCTACTGTTGCTGGTATAGTCGCGACACTAGAAAAAGCCGGAGCAGATAAATATACAGTGATTGTAAATGCTTCTGCCTCTGATCCAGCACCAATGCAATTTTTCGCTCCATTTACAGGTGCGGCGATTGGTGAGTTTTTCCGAGATACAGGAAGACCAGCGCTCGTAGTTTACGATGATTTATCAAAACAAGCAGTTTCGTATAGAGAGGTTTCACTTCTTTTGAGAAGACCTCCGGGACGTGAAGCTTATCCTGGTGATGTATTTTATCTTCACTCAAGATTATTAGAGAGAGCGGCAAAAATTATCAACAATGATGAGATCGCAGCACAAATGAACGACTTACCTCCATCATTGGTAGGCAAGGTAAAAGGTGGTGGTTCATTAACGGCGCTTCCTATAATTGAAACTCAAGCTGGAGATGTTTCTGCTTATATTCCAACCAATGTAATTTCAATTACAGATGGTCAGATATTCTTGGAGACTAATCTTTTTAACTCAGGTATCAGACCTGCGATCAATGTAGGTATATCTGTATCTAGGGTTGGTGGATCTGCACAGATCAAATCAATGAAGAAAGTGTCGGGAACGTTGAAGTTAGATCAGGCACAATTCAGAGAGCTAGAAGCTTTTTCGAAGTTTGGATCTGACCTTGATGCTACGACGCAAAGAACAATTGATAGAGGTAGAAGAAATCAAGAGATATTAAAACAACCTCAGTTTTCGCCATCTTCGGTAGAAGATCAAGTGGCGATCATATTTGCTTCAACGAAGGGTTACTTGGACAAAGTACCAGAAAATAAAGTAAAAGCATTTGAAGAGGAATTTTTATCAGTATTGAAAACTCAGCACCAAGGCGTTCTTGATGCATTGAGAGGTGGAAAATACACTGATGAGCAAACTAACGTGTTGGCCTCAACTGCAAAAGATATAGCAGGGCGCTACATAAAAGCATAAAAAAAGATGGCAAATCTTAAAGAAGTAAAAGGTAGAATTCAGTCAGTAAGTTCGACCCAGCAAATCACCAAAGCCATGAAAATGGTGGCGGCTGCTAAGTTGAGACGTGCGCAAGATAGAATTACACAAATGCGACCTTATGCCAACAAGTTGTCGGCTATCATCAGCAACGTGTCTTCTAGTATCGTTACAGGTTCTATTGAAAATCCTTATGCTGAAGTAAGAGACGAAAAGAAGGTATTATTAATAGCTGTTTCTTCTGATAGAGGTCTTTGTGGTGCTTTCAATAGTAATGTTTTCAAGAATACGAAAGCGTTGATTGCTGATAAGTATAGTGCCCAGGAAGCGGCGGGAGATTTGACGATCATGCCCATTGGTAAGAAATCATTTGAGTTTTTTAAGAAACGAGGATATAATATAATTGACGATTATCAGGGGTTAATGGCAACTTTGAACTTTGCAGAGGTGATAGAAGCTGCAGAATTTGCCATGGATGGATTTGTGAAAGGAGATTTTGATAAAGTAGAGATTATTTACAACGAATTCAAGAATGTAGCTACTCAAATTGTTCGAAAAGAACAAGTGCTGCCAATCGCAATGATTGACCAAGAACAGGAAGCTGCGGGAGGTTCGTCTGATTATATTTTCGAACCATCGCAAGAATTTATATTTTCTGAAATCATTCCAAAATCACTGAAGATACAGGTCTATAAGGCCTTGCTGGAGTCTAACGCCTCCGAGCAAGGAGCAAGAATGACAGCTATGGGCCAAGCGACTGATAATGCAGGTGATTTGTTGAAAGAGTTGAAGTTGACTTACAATAGAACTAGACAAGCGGCAATTACTAAAGAGATTTTAGAAATCGTTGGTGGAGCTGAAGCTTTATCACAAGGAGATTAAGTATCAGGAATTCCTGATGTCAGTCTATACATATTTTAGATGGCTCTCATTAGACATTGTCTTGGGAGCCATCTTTTTTTTGGGCTATATCAATTGCTTCTATGCACTTCACCTACCACTAGTAATCTATGCTGAGCTGGGCTTAGCAGTTTGGGTAATTTACCTTCTTGATCACCTTCTTGATAGTCGGCGAAGTACAAGATTTTTTTCTTCCAGACATCAATTTTATAGAGACTCCTTCACTGTGTTATCTTGGATTTGCTTAGTTGCAGTGATTTTTGCGTGTGTATTATTACCTTTCTTACCAGAGACAATTTTTATAAATGGCTTGATGCTGAGCCTATTTAGTTGTAGCTACTTGATACTTGTGAAGTACGTGCCCAAGTTTTGGATAAAGGAGGTTTTAATTGCTTCTGGTTATACCGCTGGCCTGTTTTTGGTGCCTTATTCTTTAGTTGAATCGCTCGTTTGGTCAGATTATTTATTTTTCGGAAATTTATTTTTTATTGCATTATCCAACTTGGTGGTATTTTCTATTTACGATTTAGAAAGGGATGTGGAAGATCGTTTTCCCTCCATAGTACAAAAGATTGGCTTGTTACAAGCAAGAAAATATTGTGCTGTTTTGCTTACAGTATCTTTAACTATTGCTTTTGTATTATTTACAGTTGATTCAAATCTAGGATTGATGTTTCTTTCTATGAATTTAATATTGATTTTGTTGCTGGCTTTTCCATCTCGATTTGAGAAAAATGACACCTTTCGAGTCATTGGTGATGGTATTTTTTATTTACCCTTAATTTTCATGGTGATTGGTCAATTATGATATTATAGCGCCTTTCTACGATCGCTTAAAGCGTCTAGTCTTCGGTAGTCAATTAGATAGGGCTGAGTCTTATTATTTGGATAGAATAGGTCCTAATGCTAAGGTATTGATCCTAGGTGGTGGATCTGGATCGAATCTTAACCTAATAGATCAGGAAGCAAATATTACGTTTGTTGAGTTGTCTCAAGTGATGATCAAAAAGGCAAGGACTCATAGAACTTATAATGTAAGATTTATAAATTCGGATTTTTTACAATTTGAGAATGGCGATTATTATGACTGGATTATTTGTCCTTTTTTTCTCGATGTGTTCGCTGAAGAAGATCTGGATCGAGTGATTAAAAGGGTTTCTTCTATTGCCTCCAGTCAAGCCTCGATAATTGTCACAGACTTCCAATCGAAGAAAATTTGGCATAGTATATTTTCTTTTTTGATGTATGTTTTTTTTAAACTTGTCACCAATATGAAGCCATTACAATTATTAAATTTTCATAAGTATCTTATAAACAATTTTTTACGTACTAAAGAAGAGTCATTTTTTATGTCGGGCTTTATATTTTCAAGAATTTATTCAATCGAGGGCAACCATGATTGAAACTTGGTGTCATTAGTGCAGAAGAGTGGAAGGAGAACAATTAAATATTCATCGAGACCTCATTGAGGGAAGCCAAAAAGGAGATTTGAAAGCTCAAGCTCAACTATATAAGTTGTATGCAGGAGCCATGTATAACATCTGTCGTAGGATGCTTCGCGACGATGAAGAGGCAAAGGATATCCTTCAGGAGTCTTTTATTCACACTTTTGATAAACTTGATGGATTAAGAGAGATCAATACTTTTAGTTCATGGATCAAGCGGATAGTGGTTAATAATTGTATCAATACGATAAGAAAACGTAAGTTGATGACCACAGAATTAAAAGAGGAATGGGATTGGCAAGAAGAGGAGTATGATGACTTTGAATACACAAGGCATCAGTCTCAAGCGATTATGGAAGCTGTAGAGCTATTGCCACTTGGCTGTAAGACCGTGTTGAACTTATACCTTTTTGAAGGGTACGATCACAAAGAGATCGGTCAAATATTGGGTGTGACAGAATCGGCATCAAAAGCGCAGTACTGTAAAGCAAAAAGTAGGATTAGAAAGATGTTAGAAGAAAATAGACATCAATATGCGGGATAAATTAAAAGAAATGGTGAAGTCCAAGCGGGCTTCCTTTGAAACACATGATTTTGATATCGATCTTGGTTGGAATGAACTATCAGAAAAACTAAAAAAGACATCAGCTTACCAACCATGGAAATGGGTGATTGGTGTAGCTGCATCACTTGTCATTTTTGGAAGTTTTGTTTTTGTGATCTTGGGCACAAGCAGTCATCAAGACACGGAGCTAACGGAAGCGGAGTACTATTACGAGCAAATGATTGATGCGAAATTGTTACAGGTGAAAAGAAAAGTCAAGGATCCGATACTATTAGCCGATATTGAACAACTTGATAAGGCTTTCTTAGAGTTGAAAAAAGACTTAAAGGATAACCTTGATAATGAAGAAGTCATCATGGCGATGATGGAGAACTATCAGCTAAAGCTGAGAATATTAGAGCGGATACTACAAGAGATAGAGGAAGATGAAAAAGAGGAAGAGGCTACTGTTGGCTTGTAGTTTGCTCACCGCAATGTCGGTAGCACAGGCTAATGCGCAAGCAGTAAAGATGGAGAAAAATTATGATCGCACTTTTCATGCACTAGCAGGAAGTCGATTTGCTCTGATCAACAAATATGGAGAGGTTATTATTCGAACGTGGGAGCAAGACTCTATTCGGATTATTGTTGAAGTTATTTCTGAGGCTAAAACAGCAGATCAAGTAAAGAAAAACATAGACAAGATTGATGTACAGTTTAGGCAGGTTGGTAATCTGATTTCAACTTCTACTATTGTGAAAACCAGTCGTTCTGGCTTTTTTAAAGAGCTAATGAACGAGGTAGATGATTATTCAAGGTCATTGTTTGGCGGGGATAAGTTGACGGTTTCTTATGAGGTGTTTATGCCCACCAAGGTAAATCTCAACATTGAAAATAAGTTTGGAAATGTGTACTTAACATCTTTAGATGGCGATCTTTCAATAGACTTATCCCATGGAGATTTAAAAGCACAAGACTTAAATAACGAGCTCAATTTGAAACATAGTTTCGGGAAAAGCGATATACAGTTTGTAAAAGTGGGGTCGTTTATTTTAAGAGGCGCTGAATTAAAAGTAGAACGCAGTGTGGAGTTAGATGTTGAAAGTAGCTCATCTTCTATTGATTTGGGAACGGTTAAAGCATTAAAATTCAATAGTAGAAACGATAAAATTACCGCTGAGTCGATTGGTGAAGTAATCGGTGAGGGCGTTTTTACAGATTTTAGTTCAGACATGATTCTTACAGGCGCGAGACTTGACTTTAGATATGGGGACATTTTCATTACAAGAATAAAAAGGGACTTTAAATCGATCAATATATTAAGTGAATCGGCAGATATCAATTTGATTTTGGATCAATCATCCTATATCAATGCCAGTATTACCGGTCAGGAAAATAAAATGATTCTTCCCAATAGTATGCTGACAATGCAAAAGGAAAAAGTAGAGGAGCTTAATGCGATCAAGCTGGCAGGATTTGTCGGAAATACGCAAGAGCGGTTCAGTGATCTTGTGATCAAAAATGATGAAGGCAAAACAATTATCGCTATAAATGAACTACCACTTTTTTCGGAAAGAGAATAAGGACTAATCATGAATAAAACGACTAAGACTAATCATGGTTTCCTCTTTGAGAAGAGCATATTCTTTATGTTGATTTTCATATTTACCACTTTAAACGCATTTGGACAACAATATGGGCAATCGGGAGGTGTCAGGCTTGGGCATACCTCTGGTTTTACTTACAAAAAATTTGTAAAAGTGGAGCAGGCTGTGGAGATGATGCTCAGTGGAAGAGAAAATGGCATTCAATTCACAACCTTATACGAGTATCATAGGCCGCTGGAATTGTCTTTTAATGAAAGTTTTTTCTTCACCTATGGGCTAGGCGCGCACATTGGTTTCCAGCGATATAGTGGTTTGAAAAAGAATGTGCTTGGCACTGATCCTTTTACTTTTGAATATGAAGACCAATCTTATTTCGTGATTGGTGCGGATGCAATGATTGGTGTCGAATATCGCTGGTTAAGCTTACCCATGACGATCACCTTTGATGTAAAACCGTACTTTAATTATATAGGGATGCGATACTTGGATGCTCAATTTTGGGATGCAGCCGTATCATTTAAGTACATTTTCTAGAAAGCGCCAAAACATAATTGCCAATCATCACTGAATAAGAAGTGAAAAGACTTTTACTACCAATCTTAGTCCTAGCTTGTTTTAGCGCCAATGCTCAAACCTATGTAGATTCTCATGATCCAAACGAAATAAAATCTTTATTAGGAAAAGAGAATGACCTTGCAGGATTTGGAGGAGCAGATTTGAAATTTGGACAAGTACTAGACTCGCGAAGTTTGATTATTGGCGGCTATGGAGGATTACTTGTCAATAACACTTATATGCTTGGCATGGCTGCTTATGGGTTAGCTACGGACAATGAATTTACCGGATTTATTCCTGGAAGCAATGAGGTGAAAAATTTAAACCTGCACATGGGCTATGCTGGCTTACTATTAGGAGCAACCATACTTAGAAAGGAAATCGTTCACATAAGTATGCCTATAGTCTTTGGTGCTGGATCCATTGATGTTTCCGATCATAATTTTTTTGATCAAAATATTGTAACGGATACAGATTTTACCATTGAAAATTCCGTTTTTTTCGTTGTGGAGCCATCATTACAATTGGAATTTAACATCACTAAGAACTTCCGCATAGCTGCAGGTGCGAGTTATCGATGGGTGCAGGGATCTGACCTTCAAAATATCAATGATAAGGAGCTTTCGGATTTTATTTCTTCAGTATCTTTTCGTTTCGGAAAGTTTTAGAGGGCTATGGATTCATTTGTTGACTTGGGGTTTTGGTATGTGAGCCTGACGCTATTTGCTGGTGTAGTGGTGAGGTACTTTATTTTATCTATGGTTTTTGACTGGGTTTTTTCGCCTAGAAACTCGGAAGTAAAAGAAAAATACGTCTACAACACGTTCCCCAAAAACTCTCAAAGATTGATGGAAATAGGGTGGTCATTGCTTACATCTGTCATGTTTGCTTTTTTGGGGGCTGGAGTTTTGCTTTTATGGAAAAACGGATTTACGTCTATTTATATTAACATCTCGTCTTACCCAATCTGGGTAATTCCAATAGGGATTTTGGCAGTATTATTTTTACATGAAACGATGTACTATTGGGCGCATCGCTGGATGCACCATAAATCTGTCTTCAGATGGGTTCATAAGGTGCATCATCAAAGCTTAGTGACCTCTTCATGGACAGCATTTTCATTTCATCCAATCGAAGGGATGCTTCAGTTATTGATGCTTGTACTTATTGTGGTCGTCGTTCCATTGCATTATTTGGTGCTCTTAGGGTTACTTTTATTCATGACCTTAAGCTCCATCATTAATCATTTAGGAGTAGATTTTTATCCTAGAAAAGGGAATTTTAGAAAATGGATCATTGGCGCAAAACATCATGCTTTGCATCACCAACATTTTCACAATAATTATGGACTTTATTTTACTTTTTGGGATAGGTTGATGAAAACCGAAAAAGAAGATCAACAGCTTAATTAAGTCTAAGAGCAATAAGGAGTTTTGGCTTATTATCAAGATCCCGATAACCTATAAGGTAGTAGTCACCACCGTCTTTTATTTTGTATTTTTTTTTGATTTCTTCTGGTTTTAAAGGGTAATTTCTGGTGATAATATTCGCTTTCTTTGGTTGCAATAACACATTCAGATCCTCCTTTGAAACGCTATCTTTTACGATGATAAATTTCCTTCCAGGGAAACCCTCAATCAATTTGTCACTTGTAAATAAATGGGTGTTTTGATGAAGTTTACTAATCGGAAATGCATGACCAATAGAAGAATATCCGCCACCTTTTAGTACTGATGAGTTCGGTTCAAATAGATATTTTTTTGACCTACTTAAAAGTGCCGGAACCATTTGATCTTGTTTCAAATCAAACTGGAATGACTCTAAAGGGCCATCAGTGAAATTCACCGTTTTAACCAAAGGGTTTTCATTAGGTTGCTCAAATTTTAAGTCAAACAGCACCTCCTTGCAATCATTTTTAATACTTAGAATGTGTACTTCTTCTACATATTTTAGTGCCCTGACGCCTTCTGTGATGTCGATCATTGGAGAAGCTTTTACAAGTAGACGATAAGCCTTTTCCTTTAGGAAGAAAAGTAGCTTGGTCAGGTCGGGCGTGCAATCATCGAAGCGAAACACTTTTTTCTTCAAGTCATCGCGCCTTGCCGGATCGATATAAAAAACAGCTTTATCATTAAACGAACTCAGAAACTCTTCTGCGCGCTGATTAATTATTACGATATTATTTTTCCGAAGCTTTTTGACATTGTAATCAAACACTTCGCAAAGCCAAGAATCTTGCTCCACATAAGTAACAAGCGCAAATTGATTTGAAAAAGCCAATGTATCAATGCCCATGCCACCGGTGAGATCTACCAAGTGGTTACCATTAATTAAATGCGCCTTATAGTCAGATGTAGTATCAGATGAAGCCTGCTCAATAGACAGGGGTGGAGGAAGCACGATACCTTCCACACCTAGCCATGAAGTAAGTTTCCCTTTCGACTTTCGTTTACTTAAAATTTGAGCTGCTGCCAATTTAATATCAACGTCAGGCTTATTTCCTGTGAGCAGGAGCTTAGTTATATCGGCATTTTCATTTGCTCTAATAAAACCTTGAAATCTTTCATTTGTCAGCTTATCGAGCAAGTCAGACATTTAGTTTACCAGCTTATTTTCAATAAGGAACTCTGCAATTTGTACAGCATTAGTCGCTGCGCCTTTTCTAAGATTATCAGCGACGATCCACATATTCAATGTGTTTGGTTGTGTATCATCTCTTCTTATTCTGCCAACAAATACTTCATCTTTTCCATGCGAGTTGATGGGCATTGGATAGATATTATTCGCAGGATCGTCTTCGATAATTATTCCGCTAGTTTCTGCTAATAAGACCTTAACTTCATTCACATCAAAATCATTTAGAAATTCAATATTGACAGCTTCCGAATGACCGCCCATTGTTGGAATTCTGACACATGTAGCTGTTACTTGAACACTTTCATCCCCGAGAATTTTTTTGGTTTCATTCACCAATTTCATCTCTTCTTTGGTGTAATCGTTCTCTTGAAATACATCAATGTGAGGAAGAACATTCATGTCTATTCTATAAGGATAAACCATGTCTCCCTCAACACCTGCACGTTCGTTCATCATTTGGTCTACAGCGGCCTTACCTGTGCCAGTTACTGATTGATAAGTAGAGACGACAACTCTTTTTATTTTGTATTTCGAGTGAAGAGGGGCAAGGGCTAATACCATTTGGATAGTAGAGCAATTTGGATTGGCGATGATCTTGTCATCTTTTCCAATGACGCTTCCATTCACTTCGGGAACAATGAGTTTTTTGGTTCGGTCCATTCTCCATGCGGAGGAATTGTCAATCACAATAGTTCCCTTTTCGGCAAATTTTGGTGCCCATTCCAATGATGTACCACCTCCAGCTGAAAATAACGCAACATCTGGCACTTCATTTACAGCATCATCCATAGAAATTACAGTATGTTCCTCTCCCTTAAAGCTAATCTTTTTACCTACTGACCTAGGAGAGGCCGCTAAAAGCAACTTATCAAATTGAACATTTCTTTCTTCCAATACTTTCAGTAGTTCTGATCCTACAAGTCCTGTAGCACCAATAATTGCAATTTTCATATTATATTTATATTGTCCAAGATCATTAGGGGGATGATCCGCTCCGTTATTAAAAAATTATCATTTTGGGTTTATATTAAAGTCACGTACACCTTAAAACTCTTTGTTACAAAAACAGCATTTTATTTTTATAATTTTAACTAAAGGCGAATTTAATTTAAGATGCCAATAAGAATAGCATTATTTCTCATAATACTCCTGAATTGTCTCTCAGGCTTTGCACAAATAAACGATTCGTTCGATGATGGAGATTTTACTACTGATCCAGAATGGTTAGGAGAAGCGGATAAGTTTCAAATATCTGCGGGTAAATTGAATAATAATGGGTCAGGGTCTGATGAAGTTTATATTGCTTCAAGTTCTTCCTTGCAGGATTATACGCTGTGGGAGTTTTATCTACAAATTGATGGAAGTGCGCCATCAGGGAGCAATAGGGCTAGGGTATACCTTACTTCCAATTTGGCCAACCTAGAAGGCTCAGTGGATGGATATTATATTCAAATCGGTCAGACTGGAGATGATTTTGTTAGCCTCTATAGAAGTGACAATGGCAGTGGGACATTATTAGCGACCGGCTCTGTCGCTTTTGACGCACAAGTAAGCATTCAGGTGATTAGAGATGACAGAGGAAACTGGACAGTCTCCTCTGACCATACTGGAAATACGGAGGACGGAGACTCATTCACTTTTTTTGATAACACTTATACTTCCACAAGCTTTTTTGGCTGGATAGTCAACCACACAAGCTCGCGAGTAGATGATTTTTTCCTTGACGATGTGTTAATAGACCAAATCAGCATAGAGAATGTTGAAGTCATGAGTAATCAATCAATTACGGTGAGCTTTAATCAAGCTCCACCTATTTCTGAGGTAAGCAGTATTGCTAATTATACTATTGCAGGTCTCACTTTACTCGCTGCGGATCAAGATATTGCTGATGCGCGAAAGGTGAAGTTGGAGATTGACCCATCGACTCCCTTGGAGAGTCAGAGTTATACGCTTGAAGTCTCTGCTACTTTGACCAAAAACAAAGGAGTAACGGAATTATTTAGTTACCTGACTTTGGCATTAGAAAGTATCATCACTCCTGATGAGCAGACAATGACGATAGGATTCAATGACTTACTTGATGAAGGTATTGTTGAAACACTAGCCAATTTCAGGGTCGACAATGCGATTGGTCAGCCTACATCCAGTACGATGAATGCAAGTGAAAAAACTGTTGATCTTACATTTCCCACTTCTTTTATCGAAGGTGTTGAATACATCCTTACAATTGACAACATCCGAAATAAGTCAGGCAATAGCCGATTAACGACGACTACAAATTTCAATTATGTAGTTCCTTTATTGCTTCAGGACATATCCGTGCTGTCCAATAAAACGGTCCAATTGAGCTTTAATAAATCACTTAATCTGGTGTCGGCGCATGCACTTGCCAATTATGTGGTGAATGGTGGAGTCGGCAATCCTAGTGCTGCGGAAGTGCTAGCTGATGCCAGTCAAGTACTATTGACTTTTGAAGATGGTTTTGCAGATCAGGATTACGAAATAATGGTGACAAGCGTGACTGATGAAGACAATAACACCATTGATGTGTCAGCTAACTCATTATCATTTTCGTATTTGAATTTGGGGATTTCTTCGGTCACTCAGCAAACGGGAACCAGTATTTTGGTAGTATTCAATCAAGGTTTAGACCGAACATCAGCAGAAAATAGGGACAATTATACTATCACTGGAATTAATCAAATTAGCAATGCGTCGCGCAACTTGGAGGATACCAAGAAGGTGATTTTGACTATTAATGGACTAAGAAATAGCAACTATAATTTGAAAGTAAACAATGTTCGCAATGATGCTGAAAATGCCAGCGCCGACAAACTGAGTGCCGACTTTAATTTTAATGTATCTACCAACTTTCGTGAAATAGTGTTGAATGAAGTAATGGCAGATTTCACTGTGCCCACAGGAAATCAACCCACAGCTTATTCTGGAGAATATGTGGAGATTTATAATCCAGGTAGCCATGCGATCAGGCTTGAAGGTTTCTTACTGAATAACAAAGAACTTCCGGCCTATACGCTTGAATCAAATGAGTATGTGCTGATCGTAGATAATAGCAGCCAAACGTCATTTTCTTCCAGTACCAATATTATTGTCATCAATAATTTTGATGCGCTAAGTACACCTAGAGATTCTGTAATTCTAAGGGATCAATTTAAAAGCCTCGTTGATAGTATTTATTATGATGATGATTGGTTTGACAATGATTTTAAGGCCGACGGAGGTTATTCCCTTGAGCAAATCAATCCGGAATTGCGCTGCAGTGAAGACAATAATTGGACTGCTACGTCAAACGAGTCGGGAGGAACACCCGGCATTTTGAATAGTGTTTTTTTCTTAGCAGCTGATCAGTCAGTTCCTTTGCTTGAAGAACTAACGGTTATTGGCTTTGACAGTGTTTATGTAAAATTCAATGAGCCAATGGAGGAATCTTCTATTTCAAATTTGGATTTTCGAATTGGCAATGAACACCCAAAGTCGGTAAGTTATGTGAGTTACACCGAGGTTTATTTAACGCTTACGGATCAGTTGATTTCAGAGCAATTCTATACGATACAAATCGAGAATGTTGCGGATTGTAGTGGCAATATCATTAGTCCAGCTCGTGTAGATTTTTATTTTGATAAAAAGCCCCCAGTATTATCGATCATTAGACCTGTTGATTTTAATGTGATCGCTTTGATATTCGATGAGCCTATAAAAGAATCAACAGCTGAGCGAGAGGCTAATTTTCTTGTTGACAACTTCATTGAACCAAAGTCAGCTATTCGTCAGGATTCAGCACATCACAGGGTTCATTTGACATTTGAATCAGATTTTGATTTCGGTGATTATTCTTTACAACTCATAAATATTGAAGATACACTCGGTAATGAATTTTCAATAGCAGAGTCGTTTTCTATCGCTGATCAGCTCGATACTATTCTGGTTATCGCATCGCGAATAATTGAAGTTGATTTTTCCGAAGACGTTGCAGTAAGCTCTGCGCTCAATACTAATAATTATACATTGGAAGGCACGCAAAAGCCAACGGAGGCTTTATTCAATCAGTTGGATTCTTCCAAAGTGATATTGGCATTTTCGAGTGATTTTAAGGAAAACGATGAATTAACCCTCTACGTGGAAAATGTCAATGACCGAATCGGATTCTCGATGATCACCCTGGCAAAGACATTCATCTATGATACGAGGGCACCTTCAATAGCATCGGTGGAAGCCATTGATGATACTACGTTAATAGTTAATTTTGATGAGGCCATAGATACGCTGGTCGCTTCGTCCGCCATCAATTTCGTATTAAATGATGCTTTTTTCCCTACTGGTATATCCTTTCCTAGGAAGCATCAAATCCAGCTCGAATTTGATGTTAAATTTAATACGGAAGTACCTTTGAAATTGTCTTTGAAAAATGTTGCTGATCTTTTTGGGAATGTTTTTACATCAACAAGAAATCGCACTTTTGTTTACGACCCATTACCACCGAGGGTATTGGAAGCTTTACCGTTTTCAAGTAATTCAATGCAAATTTCTTTTAACGAAAAGTTGAATTATCCTTTGGCGAGTGTACTCACCAACTACAGTCTCGATGGAGTAAACCCGACAAAAGTCGTCACACAAGGGCCGGACTCATTGAGCTATACTTTATCTTTTGGTATTTTACCACCAGAAGAGGAGCTTAATTTAGAGATTGACTCACTGACTGACCAGGGTGAAAATATTGGAACTAGCTATTCCATTGAAGTCAATACGATCAATCCTGCTGTGAGAATGTCCACTTTCTTGTCAGATTCTTCCATCTCCTTATCTTTTAGTCAAAACATGATAGGATTAGATGATTTGACTAGTTATGCAGTTGGGGGATTTATTATTGAAGCTGTGAGCAGTCCAAAACCAGATTCGGCGATCATCATTTCAGAGACATCATTTTTCAATGGAGACTCGATTAAAATAGACCTTTCATTATTAAAGTCAGTTGCAGGCTTGGACTTACAGGTTGTTGAGGTTCAATCTGTATTTGACTCGTATGTTAATCAGATCCTCTTTTTGGATAACAAAACATTGCAATTGAATACATCAACGAACTTCAGTTCGATTTCAAAGTTTAGTTTTGCAATGGATGGTGAAACGCCTTCTTTGGCAACTTTGGGAGGAGAAGAGAATGAAGCAATTGTCTTGTACTTCGATAAGGATATTGAGGAGAATGAAGCTTTGACTTTCCAGACCTCCTCTTTCCAAGATCTTTATGGTCGGTTGATTCCAGCACAAACCATTCCTTTGGTCAATGATACTAAACCACCTGCAATTGCCTTAGCTGAGGCAGACTTTTTCAATGTCATTAGGCTGGGATTTACCGAAAAGATTAATGTCGTATCTGCCTTAAGTCTTCCAAACTATTCACTCCTTAGCGTCGGTAAACCAGTTGGTGTTGAGTTGGTTAATGATTCCACAATCAATATGACTTTCGCTTTTAACTTAAATGAGGGAAGCGAGTATTCTATAAGGGTAAAAAATGTAGCGGATGAGGCTGGGAACTTCCTTTTAGACGATACGCTTACCTTCAATTATAACTTACCAACATTGCCAGAAAGAGGCGATATCTTAATTTCTGAAATCTTTGCTGATCCATCGCCATCTGTCGGTTTACCAGAAGTAGAATACGTGGAGCTCTATAATTTATCGGACAAGACATTTAATTTACGCGTCTTACAGCTATCGGACCCAGCATTGACGGTTAGACTTCCAGAGCGACAAATATTGCCCGGAGAATATGTCGCGTTGGTTAAAGCGAATAGTGCGAACCAGTTTTCCTCCAGCCAAGTAGTAGGCATTTCCCAATTTCCAAGCTTGGGCAACCTAGGGGATAGTCTAAGGCTAAAAACCATTACGGCAATAACCATTGATGAAGTTAATTATTCCTCTGACTGGTACTCTGACAACCTAAGGGATGACGGAGGGTACAGTTTAGAGTTGATTAATCCTGAACCAACTTGTCCTACTTTCTTGAATTGGTCAGCTTCAACCTCACCCAATGGAGGCACGCCAGGAGAGCAAAATAGTGTTTACAGTTTATCGCCGGATACGCTAGCGCCTAAAGTCATAGACTTTCAGCTAAAAGTAGATACCCTAGAGATCACTTTTAGTGAATATATGGACAGTCTATCCGTGGTGACAACTGTCTCAGAAGGGTTTGGGATTGCAAGTATTTCCTTTAGTCAAGAAGCCAATGAAGCGACCTTCTTTTTTGGTCAAATCATGGAGAGAAATGCTACTTACGGTTTAACCTTAACCGGTGCAAAAGACTGCAGTGGAAATGAAATGGAAGCTTTTAATATCGTTCTTGGGGATGGTTATATTCCAGTATTTGGCGAGGTAATCATCACCGAAATAATGGCTGATCCAACGCCGGCGATTGGCCTTCCTGAAGTAGAGTATTTGGAACTCTATAATGCGACAGATAAAAGCTTTGATCTTGATGTCTTATTTCTCTCCGATCCGACTAAAAGTGTTGCCTTACCAAGTAAGGAAATTGAGCCGGGAGAATACATCGCTTTGGTGCCTTCATCCAGCATCGCATTGTTCGAGGGAATGAATGTCATTGGCGTAGCATCCCTTCCAAACTTGGGAAATTCGCTTGATAGTTTGGTTTTATCCAATAAGTATGAGGAAACCATAGAGGAGATAAATTATTCCAGAGAATGGTATCGCAATACGGATAAAGATGATGGTGGCTATAGCTTGGAGCTCATCAATCCGATGAGCCCATGTCCTGGGCAAGCGAATTGGATTGCGTCTGAAAGTGAATTAGGTGGAACTCCCGGAGGTGAAAATTCAGTCTTTAGTTTAGACATAGATGCGGAAGCTCCTGTGATCATTGACCAAGCGTTGATTTCTGATAAAACACTACGTTTATTGTTTAGCGAAGCATTGGACACTTCCAGTGTGGAAAGAATAAGTTTCAGCGGGGTATCAGTGGACACTTTTTTGATCACTTCGCAAAATGCGACAATTGTTGAGGTGGTTTTAGAGGAAGTGTTAGTGATCGGCGTGCGTTATGAAATATTGGTTTTTGGTATTGCTGATTGCTCTGGGAATATCATGGCTCCCGCAACCATATCATTTGGAAAAGGGAGAAAGCCAAACTTTAATGAAGTGCTAATTTCTGAAATGATGGCAGATCCTGATCCGGCAATTGACCTACCGAGTGCGGAGTTTTTTGAATTGCAAAATATGACGGCTGACCTGATTAGTTTGGATGAAGTGCAGCTCATCGTGGGGGACGATAGTGTTTTTTTAAGTTCTATTGTTTTAGCTCCTTTGGAAATTGTCATTTTATGTCCGACTAGTGCTGTTGCTTCTTACAGCGAATATGGTAAGACATATGGCGTTACAGGTTGGATTTCTATATCGAATAGCGCTGATTATGTAGGACTTTTGAACAGTGATCAGCTCGTTTTTGACATGAACTATACCGCTGATTGGTATGAAGAAGATAGCGATGGTGGTATTTCCTTGGAAATGAAAGATACGTCTAATCCTTGTGCGGAAGCATCAAACTGGTCGGCTTCTGTCAATACGAATGGAGGCACTCCTGGGCGATCAAATAGTATTAGCACTTCTATTCCTGATAATTTTGGACCGGAGTTGCTACAAGTAGATTTTTCCTCGCCAAATTCATTTGAAGCCGTTTTTAACGAACGATTGTCTTCGGGAAGCCTTGATGCAGTAACTGTTGAGATTACACCATTGCTCAATTTCCGTTCAATCCTTTTTACTAGCCTTGCAAGAAATAAAATTGTTGCGGAGTTTAGTGACAGTTTCCTCCCCAATCAGCAATACGATGTACGGTTCACAAACTTGGAAGATTGCAATGGAAACCTCTCGAAACCTTCCTCCAGTTTCATTTACCCTGTGGAAAGTGTAGGCACTGATATTATTATCAACGAAATACTTTTTAATCCAAAAGGCGATGGTGTCGATTATGTGGAGGTTTACAATATATCAGACGATTATGTAAACCTAAAAGATTGGCAACTTGGCCGGATTCAAGACGAGGAGGTTTCGCAAGTCTCCATTATCACTGAAAGCAATTTGATCCTTGGTCCGAAAAGCTATTTGGTTTTAACAACAGATGCCGCAATAGTAGCTACGCAATTTCCAAATTCAATTCAATCGAATATGCATAATTTGTCAAGCATGCCAACATACCCAAATACAGATGGGACAGTAGCACTCATGGATCAGAGCGGTACTATTTTAGATCAGTTTAGTTATGATGAAGACGATCACAGCACTTTGCTTGAAGATGTAGATGGTGTTTCGTTAGAGCGTATCAGTTTTGAGAACTCCTCCAATGACCGCAACAACTGGACGTCAGCATCAAGTTTGGTGGATTTTGGAACGCCGGGATATGAGAACTCACAAATTTTAGATGGCCAAGGAGTTGTTGGTAGAGTGAGTATAGTGCCAAAAGTATTTGTACCTGGCCTCAATGGTTCTGCTGCCATGCAAAGCTTCACCACCATAAACTATGCTTTAGCCAAATCGGGAATGTTTGCCAATGTAAATGTCTATAATCAAAGTGGTCAACTTACAAAGTCATTGGCCAATGGATCATCATTATCAACAGCTGGTTTTATGCTGTGGGACGGTACTAACGAGTCGGGTGATGTGGTAAGAATGGGATATTATATTGTTGTTTTTGAGCTTTACGACGGATCAGGGAATAAAGAAGTCATGCGGGAGACAGTTGTGGTAGGGAGATAAATATTTTTCTTTTTTAATAACAGGGAGTATAGTAATTCAGTTGTTAAAAAAACTCAGCACATTTGTTGCTGAATCCGGGGGTCGTATTTATGTACAACAATGCATTATATTTCAAATACCCTCGGTTTTTTTTCCTTTGGGTAATCTGCTTGAGTGATTTATTCCTAAACGCTATTCGACAATCTTCTTTTCAATCTTGACAGCTTTCAGTACTTTAGCGCTTAATTATTGGAACCTTTAATAAATCGAAGTTGATATGGCGGAAAAAACAAAATATTCAGAAGATGAATTAAAAGAATTTGAAGCGTTATTGAACGAAAAGCTTGACAGGGCAAGATCGGAATTACATTCATTAAGATCATCGATGCAGCGTGATAGAGGGGATGACACAGGAGGAACCGGAAGTTCTGTAAAGACGCTCGAAGATGGCGCGGAGACTGCAGAAAAAGAGCAGTTAAACCAGCTTGCAGGACGGCAACAAAAATTTATCAACAACTTAGAAAATGCGGTTGTACGTATCAAAAACGGTACTTATGGAATTTGCGTTGACACGGGAAAATTGATAGGTAAAGATCGTCTCAAAGCAGTGCCGCACACCATGCATTCGATCGAAGCAAAGCTCAATAAGTCTTAATGGACTTTCTGCTTAATCATGTTGAGGCATTAATTTTTTGCTCTCCTAAGCCAATTAACATTAATGACTTGGTGAGCTGTCTCAAGGAAATGTTTGAAGCAGATGTGCCAGAAGCGGATGTAGAAGCTGCAATACTTGCCGTTAGAGAAAAATTTTCTGTTGATGAGTTTTCTTTCGAGTTAATTGAAAGTGGTGGAGGCTTTCAGTTTTTGACTAAGCCTGCTTATCAGGCAAGTATTGGCATTCTTCTAAAGCAACAGTCAAAAAAAAGGTTGAGCACTTCAGCCTTGGAGACATTATCAATCATTGCATACAAACAGCCAGTCACTAAATCTGGGCTGGAACAAATAAGAGGAGTAAATTGCGATTATGCAGTTCACAAACTGCTGGAAAAAGAATTAATTGAAATTAAAGGAAAAGCTGAGACAGTAGGAAAGCCATTGTTATACGGCACTAGTCAGCAATTCATGGATTATTTTGGCATCAACAATTTGAAAGACTTGCCAACGCCGAAAGACTTTATGCACGAAGAAAATACTATAGGAGAGGAGAAGGAATAGTGAAAAACCCAAAAAGAAAACCAGAACCACGAAAGTTCATTAAGAAAATAGAGAAACCCGCTGAGCCTGAGGAAACGCGATTGAATAAATACATCGCAAATTCTGGGGTATGCTCAAGACGGGACGCGGATAAGTTAATTGCAGATGGCCAAGTTAAAGTTAATGGCGAAGTAGTCAGAGAAATGGGCTATAAGGTGAAAAAGACGGATAATGTCAAGCACCTGAATAAACTGTTGAATCCTGAAAAGCCTCGATACGTACTTCTTAATAAGCCTAAGGACTTCATTACTACAGCGTCTGATCCGAAAAATAGAAATACGGTGATGCAGTTGGTAGAAAAGGCCTGTGAGGAAAGAATTTACCCTGTGGGTAGGCTCGATCGTCAAACGACAGGACTTTTACTATTTACCAATGATGGTGATTTGGCTAAAAAATTGACGCATCCTGCCTTTGGAATAAAAAAGATTTATCAAGTCTTATTGGATAAGCCAATTACGATGGTAGATTTTGAAGCCATACTCAAAGGCTTAGAATTGGAGGACGGTGTTGCCGAAGTAAAAGAAATGGCTACTCTTGGTGATGATAATCTGAATTTGGGAATTGAGATCCATATGGGCAAAAACCGGATTGTTAGACGAATTTTTGAAGCGGTAGGCTATAGAGTAGAGAAGTTAGATAGGGTCATGTTCGGTAACCTTACTAAGAAGAATCTGCCACGTGGAAAATGGCGTCATCTAGATGAAAAGGAGATTATTAATTTGAAAAATATTACCTCAAATAAAAAGACTTCATAAGTTAGAGCTTAGTATTTCTAGGTTTCGATTTATGAGTACGTGGAACCAAGTGCCTGATTCGTTTTGAAGTCGGGCATTTTTGTTATACTCACCTTTGTTACCAAAAAGGTTAATGCAATCATTACTTACTTTAATGCTTTCCAACAAATTACTGGATCCAATATTCTCAATAAACCTGATATCCAACATGCCCGATTTGTTGAACTTGAGCAAATAAGTATTGGTAGTTAGTGGTGACGCGTCGGCTCGTTTTATTTGACCTGACAAACTTCTCATTTCTTTGTAATTACCCAATACGAGATATGCTTCACCGATATTTAAAACGCCTGTAACGTCTCCTTTGAACTTAAATCTATGTTGCCATTGAAGGTCTCCCAATAGGGTGAAATTGGCAAGCACAAGCTCATTTTCGATAGTAATGTCTTCCAGATAATTGTTTCCTTTGAATACAATATTTAAGCTATTGTCGATATCATTATACAGGATTTCTCTTGGGAAGTGGAAAGTGTTTAGCCGTTTTTCAAAAGTGGTTTCACCGGTTTCATTAATTATTAAGATCTTATTGGTCTTTTTTCCTATGCTAGTTTGACTGGCATTCAGTACGAGACCAATCCCACCAGGCACTCTAGTCATTGCTGCTACTCTCGTATCTGCGTCAAATATCCCACTGTCTACTTCAAGGAGATGTTCATTGTACCAACCTATTTCCCCATCTTTGGTCACACCAGCCGTAAAAGCAGCCATCTTTTTTTCTTTAGGATGAATAAATGTACCAGCGATGAAAGCAGAGCTGTCAAAATTGATAACCTTGTGTGTGGTGATATATAGTGCCGAATCAAAACTTAAGGAATCCTGTGCTGGACTGACATAGAGCCTTAGTATCTTTTTTTTATACTCAGCTTCACTTTTTAAAGTATCAGCATTGATTCTTAGAATAAGTTTTTCTTGAAGCAGGTTGATGTAAGATGATTTAAGATTTCTGCCTGAAGCTTTTTCTGCGTTGACATATGTTTCAATTCCTTCTTGCGACCCGTATTGTGTTTGAATAAAATCACCGTATTTGGCTGATGAAACATCATCATTTTTCTCGGTGATATTGGTGAGGCTACTATCCGTTTCTATAAGCTTATTGATAAGCTGGCCATAGAGGAACAAACGTCTATCCTCGGATATATTATCATCAGTATCCAGTGATTTACTCAGTAGGTCGTGATAGAGCAAGTCGTGTTGTTTTTCCTTATATCTAAAGGTAGGTTCCACCACAGAGTTGAGGTCGTACTTTCTAAGGTTGAACAAGACCTCTTTACTCACTTTTAATTCTTTATAATCGTCATTTTGTAATCTTGAGGATACATTGGCTATGGAATTGTTCAATCGAATGTCCTCTACAATTAGACTTTCTCGTAATGCTTTAATTTCATCAGCAATGGTAGCCCTCGTATTATCGACCCATTTGGCATAGTTCCAGACGCTGATCTTTGGTTCAAGGAAATTGATTTGCGCTTCGAGCCCATTGAGCCGGTACACTAATATCTCCTCTACGATTAACGCTTGGTTATAGTTAATTGGATAAGCACCAATGGCATTTTTATATTCATCAAAATAGGATATGGATTGAAGATAAGCTTGTTTGAGTTTTTCTAATTTGCCATCTAAGTCTGCGTTGAATAAAAGGTAGAGGTCTTTAAAAGTGGCATACTCACCAACAACTTCTGTAAATAGCTTGTGGGCTTGATCATAATAGCTAAAGCTTGTGGTAAATTTCTCGTAGATAATTGGGCCATTATTAATGTAGGCAGTTAGATCAGTTTTGGCATTTATAATGTTGTTAGAGAGGCTGTCATAAGAGACTTCCAGCTTTCCTTTAGCATTGACGCTACCAAAATTGAAATAAGAGGCACTGTTTCTTCTAACGTCTTTTTCTGTAATGATTTGCTCAGCCAGTTCATACGATTGCAAGGCTAATTCGGCATTGCCTATTTTATATTGAAAGTTCTTAATAGGATCTCCTTCAGCATACCGCGTGTTATAAATGGTGGCAAGTTGTAAGTGTATGCTGCCGTTTTCAGGCTCAGTAGCCCTGTATGTTTTAAGTAAGGCTATAGCGCCACTTGGAGGCAAAGCGAGCATGATGGGGAGGTAGTCCTCATACTTCGCTTGTTTCTGTCCATAAACGGAGAGAATAAAAGAAATACCGACGATAAATAGTATTGTTTTTTTCATTTTCAATCGGTTTAAATTTCAAGAATTTTTAAGATCACGCGTCTGTTTCGGGCTTTGTTTTCAGGAGAGTCATTGGGTACCATTGGTTGGCTTTCACCATACCCCTTTGCGACAAAACGTTTCGCAGATATTTTCCTTTCCTCTAGAAATTTAGCAACAGTTTGAGCCCTTCTTTCGGATAGGGAGGCATTGTATGCTGCAGATCCAACATTATCTGTATGAGCCGCAACTTCTACTTTCAGTGTTAAATTTTGTTTGATCAATACAACAACTCGTTCGAGTTCTTTAAAGGAGATCTCCGTCATTTGATCAGAATTCGTTTCGAATAATATGTCCTTGAGCGTAAGGTTGGTTCCCGGTATCAATGGTACCAGCTTTAATTCCAGTGCAGCACTGATACCAGTAGAAGTCGTCGAGACACCTTCATCATTTGTTGTGATAATTTCTATTTCTTCCCCTTCAGGGCGCACGTTAATTACCGTACTGTTGAAGGCGTAACCCTGATCTGAGGTTGCTTCTATCTCATATCGATCACCTACTCTTAATGCTACGGTCTCATTTCCATTGACGGTGATGACTTCATCCCTATTCTTGTTTCTAATTCTTACGCGCGACCTGACTTTTCCATTGTTGACCAAATCTGCCACATTGATATCCACATTTCGCTTGTGCGGGACCATTTCCACATCCCTAATGAAATCTGGATATACCACGAGGTTGGATATATCCAAGGTGAAAAATTTACTATCAAAATGTTCTTTGTCTACAATTACTTCGTAGACTTCACCAAGTGGTAAATCAAGGGTAATGCGGCCACTCATATTGTTTTGTGTATCCACGATAAAAGTAGTAGCGCCTACAGCTTTAACTTTGATATTGGCTGAGATAGGTTCAAAAAGGTCACTGTCATAAATGTTTAGATTCAGTTTTGCACTTGAGTATAGCGTAATGTTCTGGTCGATTTCCTGATATTCATGCGCATCACTTAAGTCATAAAACAGCGATTTGGAAGTGTAACCTTCCGTCTGTATTTGAATATTGTAATTACTACCAACTGCCAATACTACCGTATATCTACCGTCATTCGGGTTATTACGAATATTCATTATTTCATTTGACGTAAACGCATCCGAAACAACAATATTCGTACCTATTCCTGCTCCAGTATTGCCATCTGTAATATATCCCTGGATAACTACATTCTTGAATTGCTGTAGATGAGGAGGTATTTCTACCGAATAAATTTCGCTTGCATCATACACATAATATAAGAGGTCTCCCTGTGCCGAAATACTTGAAAACTGATCGGCAAGTGGCGTATTTACGTACTCCAATGCAAGTGGTGTTTTCCAGTCGCCAACGGCATTGAGCTGCGTTTGGTAGAGGTCAAAATCACCTTTACCGCCAAGTCTATTTGACGCAAAAATTAATGTTTTATTATCCGCCATTATTCGCGGTGCTTTTTCACAGTCTTGGTTGATGGGATAAGGTAAGAGTTCAGGGTTTCCCCAACTCCCGTCTTTTTGTTTGTCCGATTTTAGGATACTAAAGCAGGCCTTTTTTTCCCATAATTTAGCAAGATCCTTATCCGATAGAGGAATAAAATTCTGTCGAACAAAATACATCGTTTTTCCATCCGCCGATATTGATGGGAAACCTTCATATCCACTGGAATTGATAGGCTGCCCGATGTTTTCTGGAGTGGACCAAGTATCGCCTTCTCGTGTTGAAAAGAAAATATCTTCGCTACCAAACCCACTTCGAAAGGAGGCAAAAAAGAAAAGCTTGTTTCCATCAAAAGAGATACTCGGGCCTCCAATTAAATCGGTAGAATCTCCAAAGTTGTTTATTGCATCTATGGCAACTGGTGTTGACCAGACTCCATTAACGAGCTTAGATTCATACAGCATATATCGACCGTCTCTATTTGACTCCAAGATCATCGTGCGGCCATCCGCTGATATAGATGGTGAATACTCAATTGCCGAGCTGTTAAGTTCCGATAATGGTTTGGCTGTTTTCCTGTAAAAAGCCAATGTATCACCCAGAGTTCTGAGCGTATCTTGTGCCATAGATGACAATGCCATTGCTAGCACTAGCATGAATAGACCTAATGACTTATTCAAATGACCCATTTCTTGGATATTGGTTTTTGAAAATTATGTATTTCTTGATTTGTCATATCACTAGCGGTCAAAAGATGTGGTCTTCAAATTCCTAAAATCACAAAAGCGCCCCAATAATAGGGCTCTTTAAATTCTTTTTTCAAGTCTGTAATAGAATGATTGAATGCCTCGATCCTCGATTCGCCTTTCAACCAATTTTTATAAAAACCGGACATAAGCTTTTGGGTAGTCTCGTCATTTACTTTCCACAAACTCATCACTAGGTTGTCGGCACCTGCGACTAAAAATGCCCTTTGTAGACCATAAACACCTTCCCCATTTTTCACTTCACCTAGGCCAGTTTCACATGCGGACATCACCACTAATTGTGTATTGTCCAAGCTGAGATTCATGGCTTCATAGGCGGTAAGTATGCCATCTTCTTCGCCGGAAATTTCCTGATTGTTAATGGTGTTTTCCGCTCCTGCTAAAAGTAAACCTGAACGTAATAATGGATTGTACTTTGCACTTCTACTCGTAAGGGCTTGCTCTTTATCCACTCTGATATCCGGCAGGAAAAAGCCGTGAGTAGCTATGTGAAGCACGGTTGGGCTATTGAGCGTCTTGATCGCAACTTCTGTGGCTTTATCAGCAATATATTTATCATAAGTCCATCCGCCAGCGAATAGATCCTTTGCAATATCGGTTACTTCCTGATAGGTGCCGGGAAGTGGTGCGATTTGGTCTCCAAAGGCAGATCGGGAGTCATCTTTGCTAAACAAAGAGGAGCGCTTGATCCTTTTTGCGCCTAGGTCATATTTTGGATACCCATAGAGAATGGCACTTTTAGTCTCATTGGTTGAGCTCGATTTTTGTACAATTTCAATAGTATTACTCAACAGACGAATCGAATATTTTTCAATAACATATTCATTTTTCCCTTTATCAAGTAAAGTGGAAATGTTCACTTTGTTGTAGACACCATCTGCCGAGAGGAAGAGTGTTGTCGTACTTTTTGAAATGGAAGCGTCTACTTCTGACCAGTACAGCGGGTAAGATTTCAAATCCTTGACTTTGTAGACAATAGAGTTTTTATAGGTCTTAAACCCTCTATCTTCCATATAAAGACCATTTGGGTTAACCAACATTTTTGGAGCGTCTAATGATTCATCATCTATGATTAGGCTGATATAAATTACGGAATCAGCTTTAACCCTCTTTTTTATACGAATGATCTCCATAGCAGCTTGGCCTTCGGTAAGGCCTGCTTTGACATCTTGCCATGTCTTACTGGTTGTTTTGTCAAACGTTTCTGCAAAAGCGGAGGAGGATAAAGACAATTGCTTCTCATTGGCATTTGCTCTTTGCTCTAATTCTTTGATGTCTATTCCACTCCTTTCGATTTCTTCTTTTGAGAGACCATAAGCTTTGACAATGTTTTCCTTCAATGCAATCCATTCATTAAAACTGGCGATCAATGCCTCATCTCCGCTATTAAGAATGTTTTTGCGCACCTTATTGGTGGCATTTAAAAGCAATGCTTTTGTACTTAATTGTACATTATATAACGTGGCGATCATGGCATTTCGCTCTTGCGGCGTGCCTTTATTTAGTAAAACAAACTCTACCGCATAATCCATGAAACCTTCAAATACCGGATGTATTTTGCCCCAAAAGGCGCTTTTCTCACTTTCGCTTAGTGCAGGAAAATATTTAGCAATATCGTCGCTGTATTTTTCTATGACTTCTAAGTAAAGCGATTTTGCGGCTTCTAGCTCATTAGTTTTATGAAAAATACTCGCCAACCCATAACTGGCGTAGGTATAGTCCGGATGAAACTCGCCAAGCGTTTCATTCCTAATGTCGACGACCTGCATAAAGTGTTTTTTCGCTTGGTCGTAATTTTCCAATTCCTGTTCTAAAACAGCGAGGTTATAGAGGGTGGAAGCATAGGAGGGATTATTAATGCCAAACAGTTTTTTTGTTATGGACAGTGCTTGATTGTATAGCTCTCGGGATTTTTCATATTGTCCATCTTCTTCATAGAGTGCTGCAAGGTTGTGAAGTGTTTTCGAATAAAGTGGATGTTCTTTTCCGAGGATGGTTTCATCTATAATCAGTACTTCCTCAAGAAGGGATTTAGCTTTCTCGTTGTTATCTTCCATTTGGTACAAAGTGGCCAAGTTTTCTAACGAGGTAGCGTATTCTGGATTATTTTTTCCAAGTAGTTCCTCGTAGATGGCGAGGCTCTGCGTCAGTAATGGTTTTGCAGCCGTAACATTCCCCATTTTTTGATAAAGTAGTGCCAAGCTATTGAGTAGCGAAGCGTAGAAGATGTGTTTTTCACCAAGGGTGTTTTGGTAAATAGTTTTTGCCCTTATTAAGTAACTTTCTGACTCAGTGTATTCCGCTAGTTCTTTTTTTACATTTCCAAGGTTCGTGTAGGTATAGGCTAGAGATGCATCTTGCGCGTCAAGAGTATTTTCTTTGATGGCTCTGATTTCGTTGAAAATACGAGAGGCCTCCGTATATCGAGCAGTGTTTTGATAGAGTAGCCCTAGGTTTTCATAGGAAATCAGATATTCTGGATTTTCTTCACCAAAGGCATTACGCTTGATTTCCAAGGCAGTTTTCAACCAATTTTCAGCCGTATAGAAGTTGCCCATTAATTGTAAAAGCGTACTGTAGTTGGTGGCGATGGTCGCACATTCTGGATGGCTTGGAGATAGCAATCTTTCAAATTGTGGAATAATCTCCAGATAGATCTCTTCCGCCTTAGGGTAATCGGCTAGGTCTGTAGAAATTTGAGCGAATGCATTTTTTACATAGCAAGTTGCTAAGCTGTTTTCACCATTCACCTCCATACTCTCGGCTAAAGACTGTTCTATTAAAGTGCGCGCCTCTTCGTATTTGCCTAGTCCTGCCGTTATTCGCGCTTTTTTTTCGAGAAGAGAATAGGTATTCTCGCTTTGTGGAATCTTCACCAATGCTTGGTCTATCTGCTCTTTAGCCAACTCCAGATTTTTGTTAGAATAATTGATTTGAGCCAAACTTTCCAAAGCCCTCGCTAGGAGCATATTTTCAGCCTCCGTGTCGGATACCAATACGCTAATGGCTTCTTCTAAGCCACTTTGAGCTTCCGTTTTTAAGCCCTTCTTTAATCTAAGGTTAGAAAGGTTAATCAAGGAGGAAGCATAAGCGACTGGTTGATTTTCTTTGGTGGTATTTCTAATCTCCACCAATGTTGTCAATAGTGATTCCGATTTGTCAAAGGCATTGACCTTTTGATACGCGATGGACAAATTGTTGAGGGCTATTTCATATTCCTCTGATTCGGTCTCTTGTAATTCTTGAAATCCTAGTACGGCAGTTTCGTATTTATTGACAGCTTCTTCAAAACGTCCCAGCTTATCGAGCAAATCGCCCACTTTGATTAAAATGCTTGAGTACTCAAAGTTGGGAGTCTCGAAGTTGTAGTACGCTTCTAAAATTTGGATTTGTGATAAGGCCATGGCATATTCTCGCTCTTCGATGAGCAAGGCGCTATAGTCATATATTGTCGTGTAATATTCTGCGCCGACTTCCTCAAATTGATTCATAGTCTCAAGCGATTCGGTGAATAAGGCTTTTGCTTCTTCGCCCTGTCCTAATTGAAAGAGCGTAGTGGCCAAAGTGCCCTTGATCGCGCTTACTTCATAAGAAGTTGCGGTATTCCAAGTGAGAGCAATTGGAATCGCTTTTCTTAACAGGGGTTCAGCAGCGGCATATTCGTTTCGGGCAATTCGTATTAATGCAAGGTTTTGTAGCGCATTAGCATAGTTCGCCTCATTATTCAAACCAAGACGTTGCAAGAGTTCAGTTTCTGATTTGCTATGCTCCAACGCATCATCGAGCAAATCCAGCTCATAAGTCACTAGAGAGAGCTGTCTAAGAATAGCGGCTAAGTTCTTATCAGGATTTTCGATTTGCGTTTTATAGGCGCGCAAAGCTCTTTCGGCAGCAAGTTTAGATTCTTGCGACTCATAATTATTATAATGATCGATGGATTCTTGATAAGCAGTTGCCCATTCTTGCGCAAACACATTGGGACACCCAATAGCAATAAAAACCACAAGCGAGACAATGAAATATCGGATCTTCAAAATAGCAGGTTTGATTAAAATGAAAGATAATTATTCTACATGTACCGATCACACGATTTGCGTAAATAGACCGAAATGGGTATATCTTTTTGTGATCGTCATTTTGAGGAATCATACGCATACTTTCTGTTTTAAGCATGCTCTTTGTATTATAAGTTAAGAATTCAATCAAATAACCATTGTGGTATTTCCACGTCGCATTTTACCAATGACGAATAAAATGTTAAAGTAAAAAACATTGTAGGAAGTGTGATTTTATGAATGATGTTTAAGTTAGAATAGTTCTAAAACATGTCGTGTTAAAATTTTCTAAGATGGTTAGTTTGAGTCTTGATGAAAATTTCACTTTTGAGCACACCGGCAGGGTCGTCTGGCGTCTTAATATTTGACAGCATGCGTGCCGGTGCGACGATTCGTTTTTTCGATGCGAGTTTTCGAAGAATAACAAATAACTAGCTGTTCGGGACTAGCGATCCGCAAACCGTCCCGCATGAGACAAAATTATTATTAGTTTATTAAAATCGAATATTCCTCATTTAATTTCAGATGTAAAGTGATAAAATATTAATTTAACTAAGGTAATTACGAAGTAAAAATAATGCCACTGCCTTTAAACAGTATTAATGTCATCGGACTTTAAGTATGACACCTCCCAAGTTGCGGATTTCATTCCGTAAAAGTGGAGCCTTAGTGTGCTTGTTCAAATCCCAGTTGTGTGTTTTATTCCCTGACCCTTGCATCAAATAAAAAGGAATTATTTGATTTCCTAAAGCTGCGAGCTCGTTCTTGATTTTTTGATTAGCGATCGAATTTATCAATTAGTTGAATTCAACATTTCTGATGTTTGGTAAGGTTACTGCTGGTAGTTGAGTGAAGCAAAACAGCTTTGACAGGGCACGTGGATTATCTTTAAGGACTGATACTGTTAATTTTGTTCAAATAATTATTTCGGAAAATCAAGCTAAATATAGTATGCATGCATACTATATTTAAGAAATCTCTTTATATTCGAACTCTTGAATAAGAATAGGAAGAAACAGCCAGAAGGAGAAAAATCAATGTTGAATAGGACAAATAAGCAACAGACAAAAAGACATAAAAAAAGCCCGATCAAATGATCAGGCTTTCGGTGGTGCTGAGTGGATTGGACGGGGGCGACCTTCGCCCACCGACTCACGGTTCTGCTGTTACGAATTTGTTAGATAGATTGAAATTTAATTACTCGAAAACCAGAAATAGAAGGAATAACAAATGAACAGCTTCCAAACCTTTAAAGACATAAAAAAAGCCCGATCAAATGATCAGGCTTTCGGTGGTGCTGAGTGGATTGGACGGGGGCGACCTTGGCCCATCGACTCACGGTTCTGCTGTTACGAATTTGTTAGATAGATTGAAATTTAATTACTCGAAAACCAGAAATAGAAGGAATAACAAATGAACATCTTCCAAACCTTTAAAGACATAAAAAAAGCCCGATCAAATGATCAGGCTTTCGGTGGTGCTGAGTGGATTGGACGGGGGCGACCTTCGCCCATCGACTCACGGTTCTGCTGTTACGAATTTGTTAGATAGATTGAAATTTAATTACTCGAAAACCAGAAATAGAAGGAATAACAAATGAACAGCTTCCAAACCTTTAAAGACATAAAAAAAGCCCGATCAAATGATCAGGCTTTCGGTGGTGCTGAGTGGATTGGACGGGGGCGACCTTCGCCCATCGACTCACGGTTCTGCTGTTACGAATTTGTTAGATAGATTGAAATTTAATTACTCGAAAATCAGAAACAGAAGGAATAACAAATGAACAGCTTCCAAACCTTTAAAGACATAAAAAAAGCCCGATCAAATGATCAGGCTTTCGGTGGTGCTGAGTGGATTCGAACCACCGACTCACGGATTTTCAGTCCGATGCTCTACCAACTGAGCTACAGCACCTTTTAAAGTGGATGCAAAACTAGATAAATAAAGAAGAGACGCAAACAAAACCGTAAAAAAAGAGATAAGATTTAACTAAAACTGATGACCTACATACCTCAAATACTGTTTATAGCCATTGCAGGCATATTTGGCTACTTTATTTCACGACGCGTGGGACGAATAAAGGCCAATATTAACCTCGGAACAGACTACAAAGTGACCGGAAATTCTTCGGAAAGATTGAAAACCATGCTTCTTGTAGCCTTCGGACAAAAGAAAATGTTCAAGCGCTGGTTGCCGGCAACTTTCCATTTTATGATCTACATAGGATTCGTACTTATTAATATTGAAGTACTCGAAATCATCCTTGATGGAATTTTCGGTACGCATAGACTTTTTGCCCCGCTGCTAGGGGATTTTTATACCACAATAATTTCATTTTTCGAAATTCTGGCGGTCTTGGTCCTTTTGGCCTGTGTCGTCTTTTTAGCAAGGCGAAATGTCTTGAAGATTGACCGATTCAAAAAGATAGAGATGAAAGGTTGGCCATCGATGGATGCTAATTTGATTCTTGTTATTGAGGTTGTATTGATGACGGCCATTCTTTCTATGAATGCTGCTGACCTTGCCTTACAAAAACTAGGGAGCGTACATTATACCCCAACAGGCCAGTTTTTAGTCAGTGGGTCATTTGCGTCAGTCTTTTCAGGAATGTCTGAATCAAGTTTGATCTTGCTTGAGCGTGGGGCTTGGTGGTTTCATATTGTGGGCATTTTTGCATTCGCTTTATATGTTACTTACTCTAAGCATCTACACATTTTCTTGGCATTCCCGAATACTTATTTTTCTAGGCTCACGCCAAAAGGTCAAATGGAAAATATGGACTCTGTGACCAATGAAGTAAAGTTGATGCTTGGGATGCCAGTGGATGAAGATGTTGCTCCTCCAGCCGAAGGAATGAAGTTTGGTGCGCAGGACGTCAACGATTTGAATTGGAAAAATATTATGGAATCTTATTCCTGCACGGAATGCGGAAGATGCACATCGGAATGTCCTGCCAACCTTACTGGTAAAAAGCTTTCGCCACGTAAAATCATGATGGATACGAGAGATCGTGCGGAAGATGTGGGTCTTGCCATACAAAAAGGAGAGAAAGGCCTAGATGATGGTAAAAAATTGCTCGGTGATTATATTACAAAAGAAGAAATCAATGCTTGTACCAGCTGCAATGCTTGTGTGGAAGCCTGTCCGATAAATATTAATCCATTGGATATTATACTGCAGATGAGAAGATATGTAGCCATGGAAGAATCAGGATCTCCTCAATCTTGGAATTCGATGTTCCAAAATGTGGAGACCAATTTTGCTCCATGGAAATTTGCCCCTACCGATAGATTTAAATGGGCTGATGAATTAAAAACCCCAAAAGCATAAGACAATGAGTGAAATGACTATAGAAATACCTACTGTTGCGGACTTAGTAGCAAAAGGAGAAAGTCCAGAGATATTATTTTGGGTTGGCTGTGCAGGTTCTTATGATGAAAGGTATAAGAATGTTACCAGAGCTTTCGTTAAAATTCTGAATAAAGTAGGTGTAAAATTCGCGGTTTTAGGACCCGAAGAAACGTGTACGGGAGATCCAGCGAGAAGAGCAGGAAACGAGTTTTTATTCCAAATGCAGGCCATGGCCAATATTCAAGTTTTGAATGGCTATGAGATTAAAAATATTGTCACTGCTTGCCCACATTGCTTTAATACTTTGAAAAACGAGTATCCAGAATTGGGTGGAAATTATAACGTGATTCATCATTCTCAATACTTGCAGGAATTGATCAATGAGGGAAAAGTGACTTTAAAAGATGGCGGAGATTTCAAAGGACGTAAAATCACTTTTCACGACTCCTGTTATTTGGGCAGAGCCAATGGCGTATATGAAGCGCCAAGAAAAGTGCTGGAAGCTTTAGATGCGGAGTTGGTAGAGATGAAGCGTTGCAAAACAAAAGGGCTTTGCTGTGGTGCCGGTGGCGCGCAAATGTTTAAAGACGCTGAGCCCGGCAAAAAAGAAATTAACATCGAGCGTACCGAGGAGGCGCTAGAAACTGGCGCCTCGACCATAGCAGTCGGTTGTCCGTTTTGTCTGACCATGATGACTGATGGTGTCAAGAACAAGGATAAAGAAAGCGAAGTGAAAGTTCAGGACTTAGCAGAATTGATTGCTGAGGCTGAAGGGCTTTAATTTCTTATTACAACATTTGGGTGTCTGGAAAGCTAATGAATATTGTCGTGCTGATAATTAAGCTTTTTAGGCGCTCTTATCTTAATTTTTTAACCTTGAAGCTCAACTTCATACTTATAATTGAAGCATTAAGCCCGACACTACGGCTATAACGTGTACTTACCAGCTATTCCTTCCAATACCCAGAGCTTCTTTCCTATTTTCGCTCTATCAACTCCTGCAACGGGAGAATACCTTATTACAATGCCTAGTTGATTAGCATTAAAAGTGGATAGATCATCATCAGACGTATAGAACTCGGATGTCTCCGCTCGCTCCACAAAAAGGAAGGAAGTATTTTGACGCTTGCTGATTATGAAACCTGTAGGGTGGAATAATGCTCAGAAACGGATTCAATTTTATAGGCAGTTCCAGTTGAAAGGTATTGGCCGTGAGCACGAAATCATCGCAATAATACCTGTAGAATGAACGGACATTTATTGCATTCGAAAGGGAATAATTGAACCGGAGACCTAAAGGAATTTTAATCCGGCTACTAGGCAATCGCTCCACATCAGGTACAATGTTGGATCTAATGAGATCATATTCTGTGAACGGACTCACATTTGTTCCATTACTAAAAAATACACGATGAAAGGAACAGGTGAGCAAGCCGGACTGATAGGTAAGACCTGCGGTAAAAAGAACCTACATTCTTCGGTTAATCACTTGTGAAAAGCTCGACGCAAAATTATAACTTCTGCTATTTCTGCTATTATAAGTAGTTCTTCCTTTTAACTCAATAGGTGTAGGTGGTTTAACTATCTTGACAAGTATTGGCACTTATTGACCATGATTGATTGCTTTTGCCTAGTCCTGACTGAAGTTGAGCCCTAGATTGTAAGAAAACACGTCATATTTAGTTGAAAGTCCTCCTATTACCCCTAAAGTTCCTCGTATGGTTTCCAATAGTTTTTGGTAGCTGACATCAACGTGGGAGCGTAAATCAGCGCCCGACTCGACCTTCTATGTAAAGAAGAGAAGAAGCCGAGTGTTGGCGCTTTTAGCTCGTATCTATAATACAAGAAACAAGAGAACCCGATCTAGATTTTGTCCATAATGTCCGACCTCTTCGTTACGCTCGTCGAAAAAATACTCCGCTTCGGCGGACCGATTTCCGAAAGGAACCCATTCCATGGCGGCTTCATTTTTTTCTCTGTCGCAAGCCTCGATCTCGAACATTTTGAATTAGACGCTTACTCTATAGACAGACCCCCTAGCGCAAGCGTCCACTTGTGCCTATGCCCATGCTATCTCACACGTTTCACTAGTGCTTTTTACCAAAACAAGGAAAGGTCAACAAGAGAACCTAAGCTTCAAAAACACCTTTGGGATGAGGACATGTTCTCACAAGTCTTGTGTGTTTACAGGAAGACATGGGGCATTACAAAAAATGAGATCATCAGGTTAGGAAATTATCCAGTGAGTTATTTGGAGAACAATGATACCTATGAACTTGCAGAACCAGATTCCATTACACTGGAGTATTGATCTAGCGAGTTGGTTCAGGTGTTCTGTTTCTTAGTCACAAAGCACAAGCGGACGCTTGCGCTAGAATGGGACCAACAATAAATTTTGTTGATCAGGTGGAGATTGGTCATATTTCGCTAAATATTGATCATATATTCCAGTGGGGAAAAGCAGCAATTACCGAAGCATATATGAAACGTAATCAGTTACAGTGAAAGTTAGTCGTAGATATTAAGGGAAACGTTTATCTTTATTGATGTTAATGCTTAACTGTGGTACAATAAAATTAACTGAGAATTACCTGGTATTAGTCGTTTGTAGTCGTTTGTAGTCGTTTTTACTTGGGTTTATGTATATCAGGTAGTTAGCATTTTTGAATAAAAATTAAAGTTAGAAAACCTACAATGCGGATAGGTGACATTTTGTCACCTATTCAATTGTTATATGCAATTATTTACTACATTCAATTTAAAATATGAAACAACTGTTTACATTACCCTTAATATTATTTTTATTTAGTTGCTCCGATGATGTAGAACGGCCTAATTGTGGTTGCGATGCTGAAACTACAATCGCTATTAATGAAACCGAGCCGATATTAGGTTCAATGTTTTATTTATCTGAAGCGATTCAAGATTCTTTCTACATTAATAAGTTTTGGATCAACTATGAAGAACCTAATTGCTCCAATTGTCTTTGGACAATGGTTGTCTGTAACGAAGATATACTATCCGAAGAATTGAAACAACTGTTGCAGAACAACGAATCTAAAAACGTACAATTCTCAGGACACCTCAAGCCTACATGTGAAAAAATTTTTGCCCCCGCCGATTATTTTTATTACAGAATCAATTTAACCAATATTGAAATACTATGAAACAGCTATTCACTTTCTCATTTATTGTACTTTTCTGCTTTTCTTTAGTAGCTCAAGAAAACCTATCCTATAAAAATACAAATGGTGACAATGTTGATTTTACAATCTCTGAACAAAAAATTGTTGTTAGGACAAAATCAGCAATTCCTCTTTCTTTAAACAGTAGCGTATATTTTCAAGCAATTAACGATAGTTATGGAATCATTTCGGTGAACACCAAAACCTCCAAAACTCAGCAGCTACAACAATTACAAGCCAGTCATTCAAATCAAGAATTTATTGAAGAACCAGTGTTAATCTACAAGGATGGAGTGGAGCAAATTGTTATAGGTGAAATGACTATTAAACTGAAAAGTGGATTATTGAAAGATATTATGAATGCCTATTCTTACTCCTCTGTGTCTGATCTATTTGTAGAGAACCAGTACAAAATTAAATTCGATGAGCTTTCAACAAAGGAAATATTTGAGCTTACCAATCGCCTCAATCAATCTCATCAAGTTGAGTTTGCTGAACCAAACTTTGTGAGGTTATTAAAACCTCACACTACGAATGATGATTTCTATAATGATCAATGGGCTATTGAAAATACTGGACAGTTGAGCGGTAATGTGGATGCAGATATGGATGTTGACCTTGCTTGGAATATTTCAACTGGAAACGGGATACGAGTTGCCATCATTGACGAAGGTGTCGATTTAACTCATCCAGATTTAAATGCCAATATGTTGGCCGGGTTTGATGCAACTGATCGGACGGAGAACGGAGGCCCTTGGGAAGCACGGGACGATGCACATGGCACTGCTTGTGCGGGAATAGTCGCTGCTCAAGCAAATAATAATGAGGGAATTGCAGGTGTGGCATTCAATTCTGAAATAATTCCAGTTAGAATTGCATATTCACTTTACTTAATGGTCAAGAGGCATGGAATACAAACGATACATGGATAGCAAATGGTATAAACTGGGCAGTTAATAACGGTGCTGATATCCTTAGCAATTCATGGGGTGGTGGAAGTCCTTCAAATGCAATTACAAATGCAATTAACAATGCGGTAAATAATGGTAGAGGAGGAAGAGGATGTGTCGTATTGTTCAGTAGTGGAAATGATCCAGGAGGAAATGGAGATCCTGTGTCATACCCAGCAACATTAGGCAATGTGATTGCTGTAGGTGCTACTAGCATGTGTGATGAAAGAAAAACTACTTCCTCTTGCGATGGTGAAAACTGGGGTAGCAATTACGGAAGTGAATTAGATGTGGTAGCTCCGGGTGTTAATATTTACACAACAGATATATCAGGTGCTGATGGCTATGAAAATGGAGATTATGATCCAGATTTTAATGGTACTTCATCCGCTTGTCCAAATGTTGCAGCGGTTGCGGCTTTAGTGTTATCAATAAATCCTGACTTTCTTCAAGCCCAAGTCAGAGAATGTATCGAGAAATCAACAGAGAAAGTAGGTGGATATTCATATTCAACATCCCCATTTAAATATGGTGGTGACGCCTCGTGGAATAACGAAGCAGGTTATGGCAGAGTAAACGCTAGGAATGCTGTAGTGTATGCAAGAGATTATGACCTAATCAACCCAAGTCTTCCAATCTATGGAATTACTCAGTTGACACCAGGTTATCAGACAACTTATAGAACACATAACCCATATGCCACCCGATTCGAATGGATTATACCTTCAGGATGCTCATCTGGATACTGCTGGAATATTATTTCAGGACAAGGAACTTCGCAAATTCGAATTAGTGCTGGTAGTATAGGGTCACACAATATTATTTGTAAAATATATGCAGTGAATGATTTAATTGACACTCGATATATAACAGTTAACGTACAAATTACTATCGGAGGTAGTGGTGGAGGATCTGGTGGTGACCCATGTGTTGGAAATCCTATCGTTTTACCAACAGTTATTTATCCCCCCGAACCTTGCGATCCCGATAATTTTAGTACAAACAGTGCTGTATCTGTTATAGAGTTTGAAAGAACAATAATTTACAATTCTTCAGGTCAAATACTTATTGACACTGACTCCCAAGAAGTTGATTTAAGTAGTTTACTTAGTGGTCTATATATTCTCAATATTCAACTCAGTGATGGTAGAGATATTCGACAAAAGATTGTGCGTTAAATACATATAACAAACAATAAAATGAATGCGCTTGCTTTCGTTGTATAAATGGAAGTGTCAGATCGACAAGTTTGTGTTTCAAGCAAATTGTAAGCGCACTCATTTTATTTAGACGTTGTGATGCATTGCTGCAAGACGGAGATGATAGAGATTGAATTGACAAAAGAAGAACTTGAACTGCTTCAAGAGGAGCTTACGAACTCTAAGAACAGCCGATTGAAAGAGATAAGAAGTGGAATAATTATTCTGCTCGTTTCGATCATTGCAATGCTTATGTTATGGTTTTTAGCAGAACAACTTCCCATTGCCAATAAGCTTATGGCTGTCGCATTATTCGGAATTGCATTAGGAGCATACAAAAGCTATTGGTGGTATATGATCGCGTCAATCAAAAAACTGGAACGAGACATCAATAACCAGTTAAAAATACAAGATGAATCAACAATTAAATCATACAGTATGCGAACACATAACGTCAAACTCTTGAATGGTTTTAGGATGAACGACTTTGATATTCAACAGCAACACTGGAAGGTCGGTGACAAGATATCCTATGAGTACACACCAGTAGATAATTTCATATTAAATACAAGAATTGTTGATAAATGATAGAAACGGAGCTAACCGAACATGAAATTGAAAAATTGACTGAAGAAATCGAGTATGCCGTGAAACATAGAAAGGCTGACATTCGCAAGTTTTCCATTATGCTGCCTGCTTGTGTAATAATCGCGAGTGTACTTCTAGTAATACAAACCGATTTGGCTTTCATGAATTTTATATTTCCTCTATCCCTGGCTTGTCTAATAATGATTGGAATTCCTTTGCTTTTAGTATGGACAATAGGCAAAAAACCAATTCAAAACCTTGAACAAGATTTGGAGGCTGGATATAAAATCGAAGGAACTTCCAAAGCAATATCTGTAAATCGACTGAATAGAAACGTTCGACTAGAAGACGGAAACTTATTAAATGTTCTGGAGCAGTCTAATAAAGACTGTAAAGTTGGAGAATTCATTGAATATAAGATCTCGAAAAGCAGGGAAGTAGTGTTTGAATGTAGAAAAACGACATCACAACAATAGATAAATAAACATAGGGCTTAACTGCAATCCGAAAGTTCATCGGATTCTAGAAAGTCCACCAAGTATTAAATAAATTTAGAAATCGGTCTTGGCTCGTAGGCAAGGAAAGCAAGGTGCTATTTACTCCCTACGTTTTTTATCAAGGCGTTACAAGAAATAAGACTATGAAAATATTTAAAATACTATTACTTCTCTTCTGCTCAATATTTGCAAACGCTCAAGATGACGGAGGTTTAATTTTGGTTGACAGAGATAGCGAACAAATGGAAAAAGCCTTTTCAGAAGCAAAAGAGACTTTGGGTCAATTTATTAGGCGTGCTACAGAACAGAGAAAAGACTATGAAATTTATGGAGCATATATTAAAGTAGTAGAAGGAGAAACTATAGAGTATCTCTGGATTTCTGGTTTTGAAAAATATGATGAAATCCATTTCATGGGAGTTCTCATAACAAAGCCAGAACTGATTAAGCAATTCAAAGAAGGATCGACAATAGGAATTTTGAAAGAAGATATTTTTGATTGGCAGATTTATAATTAAAACACGGATGTACTAGAAGGGGCATATACCTTCAAGGTACTTGAAAAGAAAAAATAAATCTGATAACACTATGTAAAAAGCATTAAAACGACTTTTTGCACAAACGTTAGAATGAATTGACGAAGTTATTATCTGAAGTCCCCATATTTTCTTTTTTGAGAGCTCTTTGAACAAGGGCTTTTGTTGGATTGGGAGTTTAAGACCAAGCTTAAACTGAAGAAAGTTTTTAGCGGTGAGACCGGATGAAAGTTGCACTTTCAAGACGCGTAAGACGCTTCATAAAAACTTACTAAAGAAGACGTTAGCCGATTTTGACCATAAAGTCAAATTTGACAATCTTCTTCAGACCCAATAAAACAAAAGATAGGCTAATATTTGAGCTCCAAAAAGACATGCTTTTGACAACACTTATCCTGTGCATAAATGATTATAAAAAGCATTAAAATAAGGATGACTTGCTGAAGCCGCGCAGGCGGCTTCAGCAAGGGATAACTTCATCAACTACGGTTGGTTTTTTTCAACATTTGCACTCCGCAAAGGGGTCAACCTCAATATAACATCAGGTAAAGTTCATTACTTTTAACCGAACTTATTGTATTTTTAGATAAGGAAAAGTTCGGTGGGACTTGCATAGCGGGGAGCAACGAATTTTACCTTGACATTAAGTACAATGTAATAAAAATGAAAAATTCTCAATTTTTGACATATGAAGGAGATCATCCAAAAGGAACGGAATACATTAATTGGATTTTTTCAAAAGATGACCTTAAAGAGAATTTGACGTTCAATAAATTTGAAAAGGATAAGGAAAATAATCCACTTCAAACTTACTCCGTAGTTGGTGATTTACTCAGTGTAACATATAAGCTTTCTGTTTGCGATTTTGGGTGCCGAGGAGGAGATCATAGAATCGAATACATTATTGGAAAAGCATATAATACAGCTGTTGCAAGTTTAAAACTTTTGCGGTTGGGGTTTTATGATGAATCTCTAAGCCTGATCAGGAGCATTAGCGAAATTACCAATCTGTTATGTTTATTTAGAATAGAGCCTAATTCATACAAAGATTGGGTAGAAGCTACCGAACAAGAGAGAATACGAAATTTCGGACCTGCCAAAATTCGGAAGAAGATCATTTCTGTTGCAGCTCAGCCACCTGTCGATAAAGAATATTATAGTAAGCTATGTGAAATTGGCGTTCACGTTAACCCTGAAACAAGACCAGCAGGATATAACAAGCATAAATTGGCACTTGTGGGAGGATTTGTAATGGATCATGCACCTACGGCCATACTAAATGACCTTGCGAACAACTTGTTTTTCTGTGCATTAATGGGTTCCAGCTGCATATTAGAAAAAGATGATTTTATGAATTTGACTGATGATCTAAAAAAAATGGTTGAGCAGATAGGAGATTTAACAATTATGAATCTTGAAGAGCACATTGAAAAATTAAACAAAGCACCTAACAAAAAATAAAGCGCATTAAAATGCGCTTTATTCAAAACGTTATAGCCTATTGTGAAAGAAAATGATGAGCAATATTTAAAAAGAAAATAATTTAAAAAAATAAGAAAAGTATCTTTAATTATTCTAATAGCAACATTTAATTTGCTATTTGTACAATCAATTAGGGCAGAGGTGAAACTTCCTGCTATTGTATCGTCAAATATGGTTTTGCAGCGCAATACTACAATTATGGTTTGGGGCTGGGCTAATGCAAAAGAGAAAATCACCATCAATGCATCTTGGTTGAATAAACAATTGAATGTAGAAGCGGACAAGGAGGGAAATTGGACAGTTGAAGTACAAACTACCAAAAGCAAAGCACCGCAAACGATAAAAATCACCAGTAATGAATCAGATATTTTATTAGAGAATATTTTGTTTGGTGAGGTTTGGTTGTGTTCTGGACAATCAAATATGGAGCAACCAGTCAGGGGTTATATTGGGCAACCAACATTTGGTTCTGCTATGGCAACTATAAAGTCTGCTAATCCAAATTTACGTCTTTTTACTGTGGATAGAGTTGGTTCAAAAACACCTTTACAGAATATTGAGAAGTATACTTCATGGCAGCAAGCAAGCCCTGAAAATGTTTCAAATTTTAGTGCTGTAGCCTATTTTTTCGGGCAACAGTTACAAGAGATTTTAGATGTTCCTGTAGGGTTAATTCATACTTCTTGGGGGGCCAGTTCGGTTCAAGCGTGGATAAGCAAAGATGTGATGAATGTTCATCAAAAAGTCAGTCTTGATAAATTAGATATTACAAAAAAGACAAATCGTATTCCAACGGCATTGTTTAATGCGATGATTAATCCATTAACTCAATATACCATAAAAGGAGCATTATGGTATCAGGGAGAAGCTAACAGAATGGAACCGGGGAATTACAAAAAACTTTTCCCAGCAATGGTGAAAGATTGGCGTCAACGATGGGGAATTGGTGATTTTCCATTTTATTACGTACAAATAGCTCCTTATATGTATGGCAATAACAATGCTTTTCAAACTGTTAAGAACTCAGCCTTTATTCGCGAAACTCAATTACAATGTTTGGATTTGATTCCAAATTCGGGTATTGCTATTACCATGGATATTGGAGATGGTTATTGCATTCATCCTCCTAAAAAGAAAGAAGTTGCTGACAGATTATTATTCAATGCGCTTAATCAAACTTATGGATACAAAACGGTAGATTTCGCTGCTCCAATATTTGATTCTAAAGAGATAAAAGATGGTGGAATAGTTCTAAAATTTAAAAATGCAGAGTCAGGACTATATTCGTATGATAAGTTAGAAGGGTTTGAAATTGCAGGAGAAGATAAGATTTTTTATCCTGCAAATGCAAAAATCGTGAACCGTAAGGATGTATTTGCAATAAGTGATGATGTACCTAATCCTGTTGCTGTAAGATATGCTTGGCGTAACTGGGTAGTTGGAACCCTTTATGATGTAAACCTTTTACCAGCATCATCTTTTAGAACAGACAAATGGGGAGAGGCTACACAGGTTGAAAAATAAGATTGTTTAGATGTGTTTTAATTAATACATAAAAACAACAAGACTATAACATTTTGTATAAGTAATGGCAGAAAAAGTGTTAAATATCAAGGCTTGTAGCCCGCTTAAACATTTATCACGGTTTTACAGAAAAGTACCACACAATCTGCCACTACTCATACAATTTACCGTTAGATTGAATTGACGAAGTTATTATCTGAAGTCCCCATATTTTCTTTTTTGAGAGCTCTTTGAACAAGGGCTTTTGTTGGATTGGGAGTTTAAGACCAAGCTTAAACTGAAGAAAGTTTTTAGCGGTGAGACCGGATGAAAGTTGCACTTT
>Ga0208770_1000040_pt1 | contig 92702 bp, 89 predicted proteins | sample AntAceMetag02UK9_FD_184771 | JGI IMG/M metagenome (GOLD analysis project Ga0208770, IMG submission 184771) | Saline lake microbial communities from Ace Lake, Antarctica - Antarctic Ace Lake Metagenome 02UK9 (SPAdes) (version 2) | ecosystem: Environmental > Aquatic > Non-marine Saline and... | reverse complement strand
TAGCCAACACTAAATTAGCAAAAGACCTTGTCCCACAATGTATTTTGCTTCTTAAAGAACAACTAAATAAAATAGATAAACAAAGAGATCGTTCATGCTTTGCCAAAGGTGGCAGCGTTGGTTCGTTAATGGATAACGGTAGGATCGATCAACCGATGAAACCTTTAACAATGCAGCCCATGCAGGTGATGCAACAGATGCGAACCATGTTCTCAGAAGGAGGGAGAGTCGATGATGAATCTCAAATTCTTTATTTGATCTCGGTGTTGGAAGGCGGACATTTGAATCCTTTAGAGCAAGAGCTGTTATTAGAGCTGTATGAAGATCTAAAACAATTGGGAGGTAATAAATAATGAGCAGTGAGAAAAAAGTTACTTCGTTGAAAAAAGTTTTAGCCAATAAGCAGAATGCTAAAAGCAGTACCGGTCCTAGAACAGAAAACGGAAAGGCTTGGGCGAAACGCAATGCAATCAAACATGGTTTGTTAGCAGAGAACATTGTAACCATTGGAGAAAACAAGCAAGCCTTTGAAGAGTTTAATCAACAAATGCTCAAAGAGCTACAACCCATCGACATGATCAGTATGCAAATGGTTAATAAGATTATTCAGACGGCCTGGAATTTGAAACGTTGTGATCAAATTCAAAGTGGGATGCATGCTTATGAGATCCAAAGCTATGAAGCAGATGATTATAAAGGCAAATTACGAGAAGTTTCTCATACGGACTTTGCAAAAGAAGATGAGAAAAGTGTCCGTTATCAAAACTTGTTACTAGGATTATCTTTTCTTCGAGATTGTAATAGTGGCAATGCCTTGATCAAACTGGGAAGTTACGAAAGTAAACTACTCCATCGTTTCTTTAAATTAAGAGAAGAATTGAAATCTTATAAGGGAGAATTGTATGGATGAGGATAAAATCAGTTCTATTAAAAAAGAAAAACGTAGTTGGTTTGGTAAAGATCGTAAAACTTCCTTTAGATCTTGTAATCCTAATGATCGTTACTTTAATGCAAGAATTAAAGAAGTTCAGGAAACTTTCTTAAAGGAGAGTAACAAATATTTAGAGCAGCATGATCCTGGTCTTCTTTATAATATCAAGAATAAGCCTTTGCCTAAGAAGCAAAAGAAAACAATTATAAAAACTTCGAGAGAAGATAGTGAACTTGATAAGTATCAAAAAGAACGAGGGCAAAAAAGAAAAGAGGAGCTGGTCAAACGAACCCAAATAAGCGTTGCAAAACCTTTCTCATTTTCTGAAATAGGTAAAAAAGATCCCTGTAGAGGTATGAGGTGGGTAAATCCTTTTGAGTCGGTTAATCAAACCAGGCTAGGTCATTCTCAGAGTTGGAGGGACAATAAGTCCAAAAAAGAGTTCTATTAAATGGGCTTTTTTAAGCTTTTATGCAACCTATGGGCGGTTGTTTAGTTTGATTATTGCTTTAATTAGAGTGTTTTACGGGAGAGACTATTTAAGTATAGCGCTGAAGGATCAACTGCTCAGGAAAATCTCAAGCAAAAGGACCGTAAAAATTAAAACTCTGGAAAGAGAGCTTAAGTGCTCCACCGAAGGATTAAGATCTCAGGTATTCAAGACAGATGAGCATATAGATTTTGAATGAGTAGTTTAAAAACAGCGTTATTTGATTTTCATGTTAGCCAAGGAGCAAAGATGGTTCCTTTCGCAGGCTATGAAATGCCTATTCAATATTCTTTGGGAATTATCAATGAGCATGACAAAGTAAGAGCTGCTGCAGGAATTTTTGATGTTTCACACATGGGACAATTTTCAATCGTAGGAGATGATAGCGTTTGTTCAGCAATTGAAAAAATTATTCCAATTGATTTGTCTGTATTAAAAATGAACCAATCCAAATATTCTTTTCTTATGAATGAACAGGGTGGGATCGACGATGATTTGATTGTGACTAGAGTTAAAAATGGAATTAATATTGTTTTGAATGCTGCATGCAAACACAGTGACGTTAAAACTTTAAAAAATATTTTACCTAATCCAGATTGTGCAACCTTACATGATCATTTAGCCTTAATAGCTGTTCAAGGTCCTTTGGCGGTTTCCATTTTAGAAGAAATAGTTCCAGGTGTTGCTGATTTAAAATTTATGAATGGAGGAGAATTTTCATATGACGGTGAAACGATTTATATTACTCGATCTGGTTATACAGGTGAAGATGGTTATGAAATTTCAATCTCAAATGAAAAAATAACAAAACTTTGTGAGGAATTGTTATCTAAAAATAAAATCGATATGATTGGTCTTGGGGCAAGAGATTCTTTGCGTTTAGAAGCTGGGCTTTGTTTATATGGTCATGATTTAGATAAAACAACATCTCCCATTGAGGCAGATTTAATGTTTGGAATTGCAAAAAATAGAAGAGCTACTTTTGATTTTGTTGGTGGTGATGTAGTAAAGGCTCATGTAGAAAAAGGAATTACAAGAAAAAGAGTTGGAATTAAGTTAGAAGGTAAAATTATTGCAAGAGAAGGTGCTAAAATATTTCAAAGTGAGAAAGAAGTGGGAGTTGTAACTAGCGGTTGTTTCGGACCAAGTGTAGGAAGTGCTGTTGTGATTGGTTATGTTAATTTTGATTGTTCAGAAGAAGGAACTTCTGTGGAATTAGAAGTAAGAGGTAAAAAATATCCAGCCAAGGTTTGTTTGTTACCATTTTATAAAAAAAGTTACGCAAAATAGGAGAAATATATGAGTGAAGTAAAGTATTCAAAAAAACATGAGTGGGTATCGATAGATGGCGATGTGGGAACGGTTGGAATCACCAAGCATGCAACCGAACAATTAGGAGATATTGTGTTTGCAGAAATTCCTGATGCAGGAAAAGCACTAACTAGCGGTGGAGAAGCTGCTGTGGTTGAAAGTGTGAAAGCTGCTTCTGATGTGTACACACCAGTTAGCGGAGAAATAGTGGAAGGAAACCCAGCTATTGTTGAAGATCCTTCGTTAGTAAACAAAGACCCAGAAGGAAACGGTTGGTTTTTTAAGATTAAAATTACTAGTCCGGATGAATTAACAGCTCTTATGAGCAAAGCTGATTATGACAAATTTGTAGAGGAGAATCCAAGTTAATGAGAGATCACAGAACATCAGAGTTTATTAAAAGACACATAGGCCCTTCACAAGCTGAGCAAACCAAAATGTTGGATTCAGTTGGTTATAAATCTATGGAACAATTTATTAAAGATATTGTTCCTTCGAGCATACTAGAAGACGAACAATTAGACCTGAGAGATTCTGTATCAGAACAAAAAGCATTAGATATTTTAAAAGGAATAGCTTCTAAAAATACAGTAAATAAAAGTTACATTGGGATGGGTTATTACGGAACCTACACACCGAATGTGGTGTTAAGAAATATTTTAGAAAATCCAGGCTGGTACACAAGTTACACACCATACCAACCAGAAGTAGCGCAAGGCAGATTAGAAATGTTGTTGAACTTCCAACAAATGATTACCGATTTGACTAACATGGATATCGCTAATGCATCTTTATTAGATGAATCTACCGCAGCCGCAGAAGCAGTAGCGCTTTGCCAAAGAATTAATAAAGAAGATGCTAAAATTGTTTTTGTTTCTGAAAATTGTAATCCACAAACCATCGATGTGATTAGAACGAGAGCAGAACCTTTCGGTTTACATGTCATGGTGGGAACTTTTGATATGTTAGGGGCAATTAAAGATAATATTTTGTGTGGAATTATTTCTTATCCAGACACGTATGGTTTGGTAGAAAATATTGAAACTCATATTAAAACTATTCAATCAAAAAAAGGAAAAGCAATTGTAGTTGCTGATTTACTTTCTCTTACCTTGTTAAAAGCACCAGGTGAAATGGGTGCAGATATTGTGGTTGGAAATTCTCAACGATTTGGTGTGCCGATGGGATACGGCGGACCTCACGCTGCTTTTTTTGCAGCCAAAGATGAATACAAAAGAGCGATGCCTGGTCGAATTATAGGAGTATCGGTTGATCGAAAAGGAAACCAAGCATTACGAATGGCTTTACAAACCAGAGAGCAACACATCCGACGTGAAAAAGCGACCAGTAACATTTGTACCGCTCAAGCTTTGCTATCTATTATGGCAGCCGCTTATGGAATTTATCATGGACCTGATGGAATTAAACATATTGCAGAACGTGCCAATACCTTTGCAAACATGTTTGCATCTGAAGTGACCCCTAAATACAAATTAGTATCGGACACTTTTTTTGATACCGTTTGTTTAGATACCGGTGCAGACACGGCAGATATTTTAAAACGAGCTTATAATTATGGTGTCAATTTACGAAAAGTAAATGACGAAAGAATAAGTGTTGCTTTTGATGAAACTACTGAGCTGAAAGATATCAATAATTTACTTGAAATTTTTGGTGTGGAAAAAAAATTAGAAGCATTAGATGCTAATACTGCGAAAAGCATTCCAGACGATTTAGTTAGAACTTCTAAGTTTATGGAGCACGAAGTATTTCATCAATTTCACTCAGAAACAGAAATGTTAAGATATTTAAAACGTCTAGAAGATAAGGATATAGCGCTTAATCAGTCTATGATTGCACTTGGATCTTGTACGATGAAATTGAATGCGGTTGCTGAAATGATTCCTGTGACCTGGCCAGAATTTGGCGGTCTTCATCCTTTTGCACCAGTGGATCAGGCGCAAGGGTACCAAGAATTATTTGAAGATTTAAAAAAGATGTTGTCTGAGATTACAGGATTTTCTGGAATTTCATTACAACCGAATGCAGGAGCTCAAGGTGAGTATGCAGGTTTAATGACTATTCGAAAGTTTCACATCTCTAATGGAGATGAGGATAGAAATATTTGTATTATTCCAGAAAGTGCACACGGCACCAATCCTGCTTCAGCACAAATGGCGGGTATGAAAGTGGTCGTGATTGATTGTGATGAAGAGGGAAATATTGATTTAGAAGTGTTGAAGAAAAAAGCAGCAGAACATTCTAAAAACTTAGCAGCATTAATGGTAACCTATCCTTCTACACACGGTGTGTTTGAAGAAAGCATTGTTGATATTTGTAAAATTCTTCATGATCATGGTGGTCAAGTTTATATGGATGGAGCTAACCTAAATGCATTAGTTGGAATTGCAAAACCGGGAGAGTTTGGACCGGACGTGTGTCACATGAATTTACATAAAACATTTTGCATTCCACATGGAGGTGGAGGACCTGGAATGGGACCAATTGGTGTGAACAAACACTTAGAACCTTTTTTACCTAATCATTCTGTTATTACAGAAAACTCAGGACCAGAAACTGGAATGGGAGCGGTATCAGCTGCACCTTGGGGAAGCGCTAGCATCCTACCAATTTCTTGGATGTACATTCGTATGATGGGACCTAAAGGTTTAAGAGAAGCAACGGAAGTTGCGATTTTAAACGCAAACTACATGTCTAAAAAATTAGAAGGACATTTTAAAACTTTGTATAAAGGAACCAAAGGGCTGGTAGCACATGAGTGTATTATTGATCTTCGTCCCATTAAAGCGGAAAGCGGTATTTCTGAAGAAGATATTGCAAAACGATTAATTGATTATGGATTTCATGCACCGACCATGTCTTGGCCCGTTGCAGGAACGTTAATGATTGAGCCAACGGAGAGTGAAAGCTTAAATGAAATTGATAAATTTTGTAATGCGTTAATTAATATTAAAAAAGAAGTTCTTATGGTTCAAAATAAAATATTTGATGAAAAGGATAATCCCTTGAAGAACGCTCCTCATACCCATCAAGAATTAACGGGTGATGTGTGGGAACACAAATATACGAGAGAGCAAGCAGCCTTTCCTTTAAAATATTTAAAAGAGAATAAGTTTTGGGCACCTGTTTCTAGAGTGGACAATGTGTATGGTGATCGAAATTTAGTTTGTTCTTGTCCTTCTTTAGATTCTTATAGAGACGAAGTAGCTTAAAGAGTGAAATGGGAATTGCTTTATAATCCTGGCAACGTTCTCTGTGATTATTTAAAGATTAAAGATGATCATAAGTTTATTTTAAGAGTGTTTATAAACCTTACGTATTACGGCCATTTTATTGCCGCTATCATCCTGTTTTTAGTTCGTAATACAGATCTTCTATGAATTTTATTACAAAATACCAAAGCTTAGCCCTTATACTTCTTGCAACTTATGCCATCTCCCTACCGGCTAGTATTATTACTATTCCATCGGTGGCCACTTGGTATGTAGATATTGCAAAACCAAACTTCAATCCTCCTAATTGGGTATTCGGTCCTGTCTGGACTACCTTGTATGCCTTGATGTCAGTTGCGGTATGGAATGTCTGGAATGATCTAAAAAAAACAAAAGTATATTATGCCAAAAAAATTGTTTTTATTTATTTTGTACATTTATTAGTCGGAGCTAGTTGGAGCTTTGTATTTTTTGGAATGCATCAAGTAGGATTAGCAGCATTCATTATTGTAGCCATTCTTAGTTTTATTATTTTCCTTATGAAAATCTATTGGCCCATCAACAAAGCATCCTTTTATTTAATGATTCCGTATTTGCTATGGAGTTCGTACGCTTTGATTTTGAATGTTAGTATCTGGAAACTTAATTAATTCGATTGACGATATAAAAAGCTAGTTCTTGTAATCTAGTTTTTTCTTTGCTTTCAGGAAAAATCCCAAGAGAATCTGCTGATACCGAAGAAAAGTGCTCTGCTCTTTTTTTACAAGAAGCAATGACTTGATACTTAGTCATTAAATTTAATGTGTATGCCAACTCTTCTTTAGTACGTTCTTTTCGAACAAACATTTCTTTCAAAGCTAATCGTTCGGACTCGGATGACTTTTGATATAACATGATAGTAGGCAAGGTAACTTTACCTTCATAAAAATCATTACCAATCACTTTTCCAAAAGCAATTTTATCAGAATAATAATCTAAGATATCATCTGTAATTTGAAAGCATATTCCAAGATTGAACCCAAAGGAAGTTAGGGCTTCTTTTTCATTTTTAGATTTGTCGTTAATGCATCCACCCACTCGCATAGAAGCTGCAAATAGTGAAGACGTTTTGGTTCCAACAATTTCCAAATAAGTTTTTTCTAAGGTTTCAACTTCTTTTTCATGTTGTAGCTGAAGAATTTCTCCTTGTGCGATTTCTGATGATACAGAAGAGAGTAGCTTTAACACTTCTAAAGATCCGTCCTCCACCATGATCTCAAAACATCTGCCTAATAAGTAATCTCCTGTTAAAATAGAATTTTTATTTCCCCAAAGATGGTTATTAGTTTTTTTGCCTCGTCTAAAATCTGATTTATCAATTACATCATCGTGAAGTAAAGTGGCGTTATGAATAAGCTCGACACAAGCTGCTAATTTAATGTGACGGTCACCTTGGTAACCAAACAATCCTGAAGATGCGATCGTTAATAAGGGTCTTAGTCGTTTTCCACCAGATTGAATTAAGTAAGAAGACATCTCTCCAATAAGCTCGACATGGCTTGAAAGTTTCTCTTTAATAAAAGAATCTACCTGTTCAATTTCTGATTGGTAGGCGCCTTTAAGCTCCTCATAAGGATTGGAAGTTTCTAGCTTCTTTAATGGAACTACATTATTAGACATGGCTTAATCTAGCTTATTTAAATTACCATAGTTAATTATCTAATGACGCACCAAATGCAATTGAATCATGTTATAATACTTTACTCTCAATTTCTTAAGTTTTAAAAGGCTTGAACAAAATATGTTTTTTAAAAAAAAACCACTTATAGCTCATATACGCCTATCAGGCGTGATTGGCAATGTAGGAAGATTTCAACAAGGCTTAAGCTATGCATCTCACCACGAGATTATCAAAAAAGCTTTCTCTCTTAAAAAGATCAAGGCCGTAGCTATTACCATTAACTCACCGGGCGGGAGTCCAGTCCAATCTCATTTATTATATTCTCTTATTAGAAAATTAGCCGATGAAAAAAAAGTAAAAGTTATTACTTTTGCAGAAGACGTTGCAGCATCAGGTGGATATATGCTGGCTTGTGCAGGAGATGAAGTTTATGCAAACGCTAGTTCTATTTTAGGATCGATTGGAGTTATTTATTCAGGTTTTGGTTTTCAAGAATTGATTAAAAAAGCAGGAGTAGAACGAAGAGTGCATACTGCAGGTACTAGCAAAAGTATTTTAGATCCTTTTGTAGAAGAAAAGCCGGAAGACATTCAAAAATTAAAAGCAATTCAAGAAGAGCTACATAAAGAATTTATTCTACTAGTTAAAAACAGTAGAAAAGGAAAAATTACACTAGCAGATGATAAATTATTTACAGGCGAGTTTTGGGCAGGATCCAAAGCAAAGGAACTGGGTCTTATTGATGGAATCGGAAATATGTTTCAAGTCATAGAAGATCAATTTGGAAAAGATGTTAAAGTTAAAAATTTTGAGAAGCAAGAAGGCTGGTTAAAGAAAAAATTATCTTCTAGCATGGCTAATGCAGCCTCTTCAATAGTAAGCGAATTAGAAACTAGATCTTTTTGGAATAAGTTCGGACTTTAATATGGTTGCAAAAAAAGCAAAAGTAAAAGCAAAACCTAAAGCTGTTAAGAAAGTAAAGACAGCGGCTGTAAGCAAAGAAAAGAAGCAACCTAATTTTTTAAGCTTTCAAGAAATCATTTTTAAATTACAAAAATTTTGGTCGGATCAGGGTTGTGTTATTCTTCAGCCTTACGATACAGAAGTTGGTGCAGGAACGTTTCATCCAGCGACTACACTAAGATCCTTAGGACCAGAACCATGGAAAGCAGCTTATGTTCAGCCATCGAGAAGACCCACCGACGGAAGATATGGCGAAAACCCTAATCGCTTACAGCATTATTATCAATTTCAAGTAGTGATCAAACCATCTCCAGAAGATGTGCAAAAATTATATTTAAAAAGTCTAGCTGCGATTGGAATTAATCATAAAGATCATGACATTCGTTTTGTAGAAGATGATTGGGAAAGTCCCACTTTAGGTGCGGCCGGTCTTGGTTGGGAAGTCTGGTGCGATGGTACAGAAGTTACCCAATTCACATACTTTCAGCAGATGGCAGGATTTGAATGCAAACCAGTTACTGCAGAAATTACTTACGGCTTAGAAAGATTAGCAATGTTTATTCAAGGTAAAAAAAGTGTGTTTGATATTGAATGGAATAAAGAAGGTATAAAATATGAAGCAATATTCAAGCAGGCTGAAAAAGAATTCTCTGCATATAATTTTGAACATGCCAATACAGACAATTTATTAAAAATGTTTGGTTTTGCAGAAGCTGAATGCAATGCCTTAATAGAAAAAAAACTTTGCTTGCCCGCTTATGATCAGTGTTTAAAGGCCAGCCATACTTTTAACTTACTGGATGCAAGAGGAGTGATCTCGGTTTCTGAAAGAGCAGGATACATTACCAGAATTAGAAACTTAGCTAAAGGCTGTGGCCAGGCTTGGATTAATAGCCAGCAAAAATAAATGGCTCACTTTTTATTAGAACTGTATTCTGAGGAAATACCTCATGGATTACAAATTGATACGAGAAAAAATATTGAATCTTCGTTTAAGAAAAAATTAGAAGAGTTTCATATTAACTATAAGAAGTTTTTTGTTTTCTCCACGCCAACTCGTCTTTGCGTTTCCATAGATGGTTTGCCCTCTCACTTGTCAGTTCCGTCTAAAGAAATCAAAGGACCTAAGGTAGGTTCTCCAGAACAGGCCTTGATAGGTTTCTTAAAATCAAATCAATTAGAACAAAAAAATGTGTTTGAAAAAACGATTGATAAAGGAAGTTTTTATTTTGTAAAAACCAAGCAGCAAAAAATAGACTTACAACAATTATTTTCAACCACGGTTCCAGAAATATTACAAAGTTTAAATTGGAAAAAATCTATGCGATGGGCCGACCATAATCTTTCTTGGGGAAGACCATTAAAATCTATTCTTTGCCTATTAGACAAACACACCATCAATTTTAATTTTCATCACTTATCTTCTTGTAATAAAATTTGTGTGGGAGCTATTTATGATGAAAAAAATATTACGATTAAATCTGCTGAACAGTATTTCCAAGTCTTGAAAGATAAAAATGTTGTTTTAGATCAGGACGTTAGAGAAAAAATGATCTTAAGTAGCCTCACCTCTATTTTTAAAAAATCTAAGTGCGAAGACAATCCTAACTTACGATTAGTAGAAGAGGTGACTAATTTAGTAGATCATCCAACTGCTTTAAAAGGCTCTTTTTCTGCTGATTTTTTAGTGTTACCAGAGGAATTGTTGAATCTTACTATGATGCAACATCAAAGATACTTTCCCATGAAGTCTTTAGAAACGGGAAAAATTACCAACAGTTTTATTACCATTTCCAACAACCAAGATGAAAAAAAATTAATTATAGATGGGAATGAAAGAGTGTTGCAAGCACGCTTATCAGATGCAAAATTTTTCTGGGACAAAAACAAAAGACAAAATCTTGTAAAAAATGTTTCTAAATTAAATGGTATTACTTTTTATAAAGGACTGGGTACTTTGTATGACAAAACTCAAAGAGTTAGACAGTTAGCCTCACTGATTGCTGATATTATCATAGCGAACAAAGGCGATGCTGAAATTGCAGCATCCATTTGTAAAGCTGATTTGGTGACAGATTTAGTGGGGGAGTATCCAGAACTACAAGGTGTCATTGGAAAGTACTTTGCAATCTCTCAAGGATTTAGCCCAGAAATTGCAAATGCTATTTCAGAACATTACTTGCCCCTAGGTCCGTCCGATAAAGTTCCCAAAGATAAAATTGCCATATGCGTAGCTCTCGCAGATAAGTTAGATACGTTAATTGGTTTTTTCGGAATAGGATTAAAGCCAACTAGCTCCAAAGATCCCTTTGCATTAAGAAGAGCTGTTTTGGGTGTGATTAGGATTGTGATAGAGAATAAATTATCTATTTCCTTAAAAGAACTCATCAACAATGCAAAAAATTTATATTTATCTAAGAATGTAAATATTACCAACAAGAGTTTAGCAGATGATTTGGTAGAATTTTTTAATGATCGATTTAAGAGCTTGCTAAAAGAGAAAAATGTTAGCTTCAATGTAGTAGATTCAGTATTAAACAATAACCGAAGCGATGATTTTTATACTTTGTTTTTAAAAATCATTACCATTGCAAAATGTATCAAACAACCCGAGGGAATAAATTCTATTGCAGTATATAAACGTGCTAAAAATATTTTAGAACAAAATGAAGATATTATAAAAGGAAATATCTTTGGAACTCCAGATATCGTGTTGTTTAATTCTGAAATTGAAGAAACATTGTTTGCTAAAATCAATGAGGTCAAAGAATACTTTACAACCCCAAGTAGACTTCGCGATTCTAAAAAAACTATCCAGATGCTGTCTGAAGTTAAAGTAATAACAGATCAATTTTTTGAAGAAGTGAAGGTTAATGATGAGAATGAAGAAGTGAAAAAAAATAGACTAGAATTATTACTTTTGATGTGTAAAACCTTTGATAATTTTACAGACTTTTCAAAATTTGAAGGAATTTAATGCCCAAGAAGATTAAAAAAAAAGCTCTAAAAAAAACCAAGGTAAAAAAAGCCAAGGTATCTAAAAGCAAAAAAGCTTCCTCTAAATTTAAGTGGGTATATAATTTTGACGATACTCCTCGATTAAACACACAATCTCTAAAGAATTTATTAGGTGGCAAAGGTGCCAACTTGTCAGAAATGATAAGAATAAAATTACCTGTTCCTCCTGGATTTACGATTACGACAGAGGCTTGTAACGAATACTACAACCTAAAACAAAAATATCCTGCTGCTTTAGTTAAGCAAGTAAAAGACTCAATAAAAAAAGTTGAAAAAAAAATAAAAAAATCATTTGGTAATGCATCTGACCCTCTTCTAGTTTCTGTAAGATCAGGTGCAAGAGTATCCATGCCAGGTATGATGGATACAGTTTTAAACTTAGGATTAAATGACAAGACCGTTATTGGATTGGCAAAAAAAACAAACAACGAAGCATTTGCTTACGATAGCTACCGAAGATTTATTCAGATGTACAGCAATGTGGTGCTTGGTGTGAATCATCACAACTTTGAAGACTTAATTGAAAATTACAAACTAACTAAAGGAGTTCTTTTAGATACAGACCTTACAGCTGAAGATTGGAAATCTTTAATTGGATCTTTTCGTGAACAAATTATTAAAGAAACTGGAAAAGATTTTCCCCAAGATGTACATCAACAATTATGGGGCGCGATTGGAGCAGTGTTTCAATCATGGAAAAATCATAGAGCCAACGTATATAGAAAATTAAATAATATTCCGGAAGAATGGGGAACAGCAGTTAATGTTCAATCCATGGTATTTGGAAATATGGGACAAGATTGTGCTACCGGTGTTGCCTTTACCAGAAATCCTTCTACGGGAGAAAATAGTTTTTATGGTGAGTATTTAATTAATGCACAAGGTGAAGATGTAGTAGCAGGAATTAGAACTCCACAAAATATTACCAAGAAAGCAAGATTAGAAGCAGGATCGAAAGAACTTTCTATGCAAGAATCTATGCCGAAAGCATTCAATGAACTAGTTACCATTTATAAAAAATTAGAAAAGCACTATCGAGATATGCAAGACATAGAATTTACGGTGGAAAATAAAAAACTATGGATGTTACAGACTAGGTCTGGGAAAAGAACAGCCAAAGCTAGTATTAAAATTGCTGTGGACATGGTCAAAGAAAAATTAATTAATAAAGATGAAGCTGTTTTGAGAATTGATCCAAAAATTCTTGATACCTTATTGCATCCAACTTTAGATCCTGACGCAACTAAGAATATTGTTGCAAAAGGATTGCCCGCATCGCCTGGTGCTGCTACAGGAAAAGTAACTTTTACAGCAGATGATGCTGAACAATTAAAAGCACAAGGGCAAAAATCTATTTTAGTTAGATTGGAAACTTCACCGGAGGATATCCATGGAATGCATGCTGCAGAAGGAATTTTAACTTGCAGAGGTGGAATGACAAGTCATGCCGCGGTAGTTGCGAGAGGAATGGGAAGACCTTGCGTATCAGGAGCTGGACGAATCCAAATTGATTATGAAAGCAAACTTTTTAAAGTTGGCTCTCACGAAGTAAAAGAAGGAGACATTATTACGCTTGATGGCTCTACAGGAGAAGTTATGCTTGGAGAGGTAAACACTATTAAGCCTGATATTTCTGGGGATTTTTCTACGCTTATGGCATGGGCAGACAAAGTTAGATCTCTTAAAATTAGAACTAATGCAGAAACTCCCTTGGATACTAAAGTAGCAAGAGATTTTGGAGCAGAGGGTATTGGTCTTTGTAGAACAGAACATATGTTCTTTGATGATGAGAGAATTTTATATGTAAGGCAGATGATTTTGTCCAAAAATGTAGAAGATCGAAATGAAGCCTTAAAAAAGATTCTACCGTTCCAGAAAAAAGATTTTATAGAGATATTTAAAACAATGAGCGGACTACCAGTGACGGTTCGTCTGTTAGATCCACCTTTACATGAATTTTTACCCAAAAGTAAAAAAGAAATTTCCATTGTTGCTAATAGTTTGAATATTTCAGAGCATGAAATCAATAATAGAATAAATGATTTACACGAAGAAAACCCTATGTTGGGACATCGAGGTTGTAGATTAGCCATTTCTTATCCAGAAATTTATGAGATGCAGTGTGAAGCTATTTTTGAAGCATTAGTACAGTGTCAAAAAGATAAAGTGAAGGCAATTATTCCTGAGATTATGATCCCTTTAATCTGTACTGCCAAAGAGTTAGAAATTTTAAGAGCTTTAGTAGATAGGGTTGCCAAAATTGTTGAGAAAAAATATTCTATCAAATTAAGTTACTTAGTTGGCACGATGATCGAATTGCCAAGAGCAGCTTTAAATGCATTTGAAATTTCTAAACAGGCTGACTTTTTTAGTTTTGGAACGAATGATTTAACTCAAACTACACTAGGAATCAGTAGAGATGACTCTGGAAAATTTTTAGATGATTATGTAAATAATAATATTTTCAAAATTGATCCATTCATTAGTATTGATGTCGATGGTGTAGGGCAATTAGTTAAGATTGCTTGTGAGAATGGAAAAAGAAATAATTCTAAAATTAAGCTCGGTATATGTGGAGAGCACGGTGGTGACCCGGACTCTATTGATTTTTGTCATAATGCAGGATTGCACTACGTATCCTGTTCCCCTTATAGAGTTCCTATTGCTAGATTAGCAGCAGCCCAAGCAAAAATAAGATCGAAAAGATAAGTTTACTTTTTAATTTCTAAAGAAAAATCAAAATTAGATATAGTGTGAGTTAGAGAGCCCATAGAAATACGGCTGACACCAGTTTTGGCATAGCTAACAATATTTTTTTCATTAATATTTCCAGACGCTTCTGTTTGAATATTTTTAGGTAGTAACTGAATACCTTTTTTAATTTGAGATGGTTGCATATTATCAAAAAGAATTCGGTTTATTTTTAAATGCTTAATCACTTTTAATTGAGCAATCGTATCTACCTCTACAGTAATAATTTTTTTAGATGTATTTTTCTTAATTACACTCTGGAGAAGCGATGCAATATTTTTTGTATTTGCTAGATGGTTATCCTTAACAAATATTTCATCACTTAAATTCATTCGATTATTAGTGCCACCCCCTACTAATACAGCGTATTTCTGTAAGTTTCTAAGATTGGGAATAGTTTTTCTAGTGCAACAAACCTTGCTTTTAAATTTTTTAATTTTTTTAGATAAATGATTAGTTTTAGTAGCTATGCCTGTCGCTAAACCTAAAAAATTTAGAGCAGTTCGTTCCGCTGTTAGAATAGAGCTTTTTTTTCCATAGATTTCTAAGATGGATTGATTGTTTTTAATTATATTTCCATCTTTAAATTTTCTTTTGATCCTTAAAGAAGGATCTACAGATAAGAAAACTGCTTTAGCCATTTCTAGTCCACACAAAACACCCCGCTCCTTGGAAGTAATCTTTGCATGCACTTTTTCTTTATTAGTAACAGTTAACTGAGTAGTGATATCCTTTGAGGGAACATCTTCTCTCAGAGCATCAGAAATAATTTTATTAAGATTGTTCAAGATCAATTAATCTTGTCTTCCAATAGCAACCATTTTTTCAATAGAACCTCGAGCTCGCTCTAGGGTGTTACTATCAATTAAAATTTCATTTTTTTTATTTTGTATGCAGTCTAATATATTCGATAATGTAATAGACTTCATGTGAGGACAAAGATTGCAAGGCTTAATAAAATTTACATCTGGATTTTCAATTTCAATATTGTCACTCATAGAACATTCTGTAACTAGAAAAACATCTTTAGGTTTTTTGTCTTTAACATAATTGACCATATGAGATGTGGACCCTGCAAAATCAGAGGCAGCAATAACATCTGGAGGACATTCTGGGTGAGCAATAATCATAAGACCAGGATAGTTTTTTCTTAATTCTTTTATCTCTGCTTCGCTAAATTTTTCATGAACTTCACATTTTCCATGCCAGGAAATAATTTCAACATTAGTTTTAGTGGCAACATATTTTGCCAAATATTCATCTGGTAAAAACAGAACTTTATCAACACCAAGAGACTCTACCACCTTAACTGCATTGGCTGATGTGCAACAAACATCAGTTTCAGCCTTCACATCAGCAGAAGTATTTACGTAAGTTACCACGGGAACACCGGGGTGTTTTTTCTTAAGTTCAATTACATCTTGGCCAGTAATAGATGCTGCTAAAGAGCATCCAGCTTTTAAACTGGGAAGATACACATGTTTATCAGGAGACATGATTTTGGCAGTTTCTGCCATAAAGTGCACACCACACATTATGATATTATCCTCTTTTACTTTTGAAGCTTCTACCGCTAAAGCCAAGGAATCTCCCACAATATCTGCTACACCATAAAAAATCTGAGGCGTTTGATAGTTGTGAGCCAATATAACTGAATTAGTTTCTTTTTTTAGTTTGTTAATTTCGTAAATATAAGGTGCAAGAAAAGGCCACTCAATATCCGGTATTGAGTCTTTAATCTTATTATAAATAGAGGAAGTTTCATGCTTCACCTCATCTGTAAAAGTAAGTTGTTGTGTGCTCATAAAAAAATAATTAATAGCAGAATAATTATAATTGGTACTGTATTATTGTCACGTTTATATTTATTAATGTTTAAAAATCATTACTTTGCGGCCATGCTGGAATTGGTAGACAGGTACGGTTGAGGGCCGTATGAGCTTTGCTTGTGAGAGTTCAAGTCTCTCTGGCCGCACCAAAGAAGGCTCTTAAATGGGTAGGCTAAAAAAAACAGATTTTATTCAATCTATGAAAAAATAAGATAGAACTAATCCATGAATAACAAGCTTTATACAGATCCAACCTATCAACGCTTTAAAAAGTATAAAAAAAAATATTCTTTAGGGGATAATTTTGACCTAAACCTAAAAGAAAGTAATTCAGAAGTATATTTAAAAGACAAGGTTAATTGGGAACGGGCTAGAACAGAATTTAAATTGTCTAAAAAACAAATGTTAGAGCTAATAGACAAGGGGGAGGTCTCTCATACTTGGCAAGATAGCATCAACAAAGACAGGTCATATAAGGGAACAGTTACTTTTAAAGACAGAGAGCCCAAACAAGAAAAATAATTTACTTTTTATTGTAAATTGATAATCATATATTCTAAATCATGCTATCCAAGTCCCATCTATCTAAGCTACAACCATCCTCAACTTTGCTTATTAATGAGCAATGCAAAGCAATAGAAAAATCTGGTGGAGAGGTTTTTAAATTTGGTTTTGGACAATCTCCATTCCCTATTCCCCAAAATATTGTTGATGAGTTAAAGGCACATGCTTTTGAAAAAGATTATTTACCGGTAAATGGTCTTCTATCTTTAAGAAATGCTATTCACAAAACTTTATTACAAAAAAAATTAAATCATTTTTCTGTCGATAATGTTTTTGTAGGACCTGGCACTAAGCAGTTAATGTTTTTGTTGCAATTAGCTTTTGACGGAGACATAATTTTACCTGCACCTAGTTGGGTTTCTTATGAGCCACAGTCTGTTATTTCTAATAACAAGGTTCACTGGATACAAACAAAAATAGAAAACAATTGGCACGTAACATCTGAAGAAATTACTGAAGTGTTAAAACAATCTACTGCTAAAAATAAAATTATAATTTTAAACACTCCCAACAATCCATCTGGAACTAATGCCAATAATTTAAAAGAACTTGCTGAAATTTTTAAAAAAAATAATATTATTGTTTTATCAGATGAGATTTATTCAGATTTAAATTTTTCTGAAAATTATGAATCTATTGCAAAATATTATCCTGAAAAGACGATTGTCAGCAATGGTCTTAGCAAGTGGTGTGGAGCGGGTGGTTGGAGACTAGGTTTTTTTGCTATTCCTGATTCTTTAAAAGAATTAAATGATAAAATGCAAGTCCTTGCTAGTGAAGCTTACAGTTCCCCCTCTGCGCCAATTCAATATGCTGCAATTGCCGCTTATGAATCTGATCAAACTAAATTTTTAGATCATTCTAAAAAAATCTTAAATCTTATTGGTGAGCATTGTTATAAAAAATTAAAGACTAACAATATTGAAGTGTTAAAACCTGAGGGTGGTTTTTATATCATGCCAGATTTTAGCACCTTACTATCAAATAAATTTAAATCCTCTGCGGATTTTTGCAAAGTTCTTTTAGATGAAACAGGAGTTGCCTTACTGCCTGGGTCTGATTTTGGCTTTGATTCAAAAAAATTAATTTTTAGATTAAGTTTCGTCGATTTTGACGGAGAAAAATTTCTTAATTTCTCCTATTCGAAAGAGGAGCTAAGTGATGAAGATTTAAATATTTATGCCCCTAAAATAGTAAAAGGTATTAACAAAATCATTGATTGGGCTAACAAATAAAGACCTTGAGTCTCTTTTTTTTTAACGATAGGTTCTGCCCTAGTAATAAATTAGATGTAATACAGCATCTAAAATCAACTTTAAAAAAAGGGGACATTATGAAAAAACTAATATCTTCTGTAGTAGGAGCTTTAAGTATTTTTGCTTTAAGTTTATCACTGACGGCTACGGCAAAGTCAGCTGAATTTTTTACTATAGGGACAGGCGGACCAACTGGGGTTTATTTCCAAACTGGTAACGCTATTTGTAAAATGTTGCATAAATCTGCAATCAGTAAAGAGCACGGAAGAAAAAAAGGTGGTGACAAAGCTTACAGATGTACAGCACCCTCTACTGGTGGTTCGAATTATAATATTGGACAAATTAAAGAAGGTGAATTTCAATTTGGTGTAGCTCAGTCTGACTGGCAATACCATGCTGTAAATGGATCTAGCAAATGGGAAGGAAAAAAATACGGAAATTTAAGAGCTGTATTCTCTGTACACAACGAGCCTTTTCAAATTTGGGCTAGCAAAAAATCTAAAGTTAAAAACTTTAAAGGCCTTAAAGGAAAAGTAGTAAACATTGGTAACCCAGGTTCTGGACAAAGAGGAACTATGGAAGAGCTAATGAAAGCTATGGGAGTTAACAATAGTTACTTCAAAACAACTACAGAGCTAACATCATCTGAGCAAGTAAAAGCTTTATGTGATGGTAAAATTGATGCATTCGGTTATTCAGTTGGATTTCCTAATGGAGCAATGGAACAAGCTGCTACTTGTGCTGCAAAAGCAAGCCCAATTAATTTAACTGGATCTGAAGTGAAAAAGTTAATTAGTGGAGCTGATTACTATGCACAAGCTGTAATTCCAAAAGGTACTTACTCTAACCAGAAAAAAGACGCGACTACTTTTGGTGTAAAAGCTACAGTAGTAACAAGTGCTGATGTTTCTGATGAGTTAGTATATTTGGTGACAAAAGCTGTTTTTGAAAACTTTGATGATTTCAAAAAACAACATCCTGCATTTTCTTTTTTAAGTAAAAAAGATATGATCAAAGATGGTTTGTCTGCACCTTTACATCCTGGTGCGATTAAATATTACAAAGAAGCTGGGTTAATGTAATCTAGTTTTTAAACTAAATTAAAAAGGCCCACTTTTTAGTTGGGCCTTTTTTTTATAGCAAAAGATTCTTTTCAATGGTTTTAGATATAACAAAAAATGTAGAAAGTAAGATTCAGGAAGATTTATCTCCTACGAGAAATTTGACTGGAGTGCATTTAAAAATTGTGAGTGGGCTTGCAATTATTTGGTCTTTGTTTCAGCTTTGGTACGCATCTCCATTTCCATTCATATTTGATTTTGGTATGTTCAAAGGTCTTCCAGCTCGAGCCATACATTTGGGATTCGCATTAACTTTAACATTTTTAATTTATCCTTTTTCTAGAGATAAAAAAATTTCTTTCTTTGATATCATTATTAGCATCACAGCAGCCTTTTGTTGTTTGTACATCTATTTTTTTTATGATCAATTAATTGCAAGAGGGGGGGTTCTTTTAAAGGCTGACGTTGCTAATTTTTCTATTCCAGTAGAAATTATCATCGGTAGTGTTGGAATTCTTATTTTACTAGAAGCTACCAGAAGAGCCATTGGTACTCCTTTAGTTATTATTGCAGTATGTTTTTTATTGTTTTCTTACTTTGGAAGATATGCACCTGAGATTATTTCTCATGGAGGATTATCTTTAAAACGTCTTGTTGGCTTTCAATGGTTTGATCAGGAAGCTATTTTTGGAATTCCCATTGGTGTTTCTGTTGATTTTATTTTTTTATTTGTTTTATTTGGCGCTCTTTTAGAAACGGCTGGAGGAGGAAAGTATTTTTTAGATCTGGCATTTTCAATGGTGGGAAGAATGAGAGGAGGTCCTGCAAAAGCTGCTATTCTTGGTTCTGGATTAACTGGATTAATTTCAGGTTCTTCAATTGCAAATACAGTAACCACAGGAACTTTTACCATTCCTATTATGAAAAAGTCTGGTTTTTCCAAAGAAAAAGCTGGAGCCATTGAAGTATCTGCATCAGTCAATGGCCAAATCATGCCTCCAGTAATGGGTGCTGCTGCTTTTGTAATGGCCAGTTTTATAGGAGTAACTTATTTTGAAATTGTTAAACACGCATTTCTTCCAGCAATCATTTCGTATTTAGCTTTGTTTTATATCTCTCATTTAGAGGCATTAAAGATGAATTTAAAAGGAATGGAAGAAAGTGAAATTCCAAATTTGAAAAAAACTTTTTTAGAAGGATTGCATTTTCTAATTCCTATTTTTGTTTTAATTTATATGTTGGTTTTTTTACGTTACACAGCCTCTTATTCTATTTTTTATGCAACTGTAACTTTGATACTTGTGAATTTAGTCCAAAAGCTTTTTAAAGAATCTGATTATTTGTTTGCTTTAAAATCCTGGTTTAATCAAACAGTAGTTGGTTTTGAAAAGGGTGCTTTGAATATGGTTGGAGTGGGTATTGCCATTGCAACAGCCGGAATAATTGTTGGAGCAGTTGGCTCTACTGGCTTAAGTACTAATCTAATTATTGTCATAGAATTTATTGCTAAAGATAACATCGTGATCTTGTTATTTTTAACTATAATCTTATGTTTATTGTTAGGTATGGGCCTACCAACTACCGCTAATTATGTAGTGGTTGCTTCATTGATGGCTGCGGTACTAGTTGAAGTAGGAGCCGCTTCTGGATTTATTTTTCCATTAATTGCGGTTCATTTGTTTGTATTTTATTTTGGTTTAATGGCGGATGTCACTCCCCCTGTTGGACTTGCCTCTTATGCTGCAGCAGCTATTTCTGGAGGAGATCCTCTGAGAACCGGAATGCAAGCATTTTGGTACAGCTTGAGAACTGCGATTCTCCCAATTGTTTTTTTGTTTAATCATGAATTGTTATTGATAGGCATAGAAAATATTTGGCATGGATTATTGGTTATTGTAACTTCTTTAATTGGAATTTTAATTTTTACTTCAGCTACACAGGGTTGGTTTTTCAATAAGCTGAGATGGTATGAAATTATTATCTTTTTGTTTATTTCTATCTCCTTTCTTGCGCCAGAGTTTATTTTAAATAGAGTATATCCTAAGTATAATTATTTTGATGTCTATCAGGCTCAAACAGTCCAATTAGATTTTGACAAAGAGGTAAGATTTAAAGTGACTAGAAACAGTGACTACGGTGAGCGTTACAAGTTATTCTTAATTAAAGAAAATAGTTTTGAAAAGAAATATACTCTTCAAGATTTTGGATTAAATGTTGTAACAGACAAAAATAAACTAGTTATTGTAGATACAATTAAGTGGAATGGTCTTGCCAAAAAAGCTGGATTTCAGCAGGGAGATATTATTAGCGAATTCAAGATAGAGAATACTAACAGGCCCGATAAAGACTGGGTTTACCCACTTGCATTAATTCTGCTCGGATTTTTTGGTTTTTCTAATTACAAAAGAGAGAAAAATTAAACCAAATTTTTCTTTGCAATTGATATAAGCGTATCAATTAGGTTGGAAAGACCGCTTTGTCGTTGCGCTGTAAGCAATTCTAAAATTCCAAGATTTTTAAAATCATCTTTAGTTAGTTTAGAAATCTCTATCACCTGCTCATTGTTTAGAAGATCTATAACAAGTTTTGCGGTACCTTTCGTAATAAATGCATCAGCGTCAAATTTATAGAGCATTGTATCGTTAGACTGTTTTGAGCCGACAACCCAAAGATTAGAAGCGCACCCAACAATTCTGTTATCTTGGATTTTGTATTGATTGTCTAATTCTGTAACTTCATTCGCTATATCAATTAAATATTGCAAACGATCCGTTCCTTCTAGAATGGAAATTTCCACACCTTTAGATTTAATTTTTTCAACAATCATTTGTAATGGTCGTAGCTAGTATCGCATCAATAGGTAAAACAATACAGTTTTTACGATTCTTGTTATTAATATTCAAAAGTGACTTAAAATCCATAATCTCCAAAGCTTGTTTTGTATTAATTTGATTAAAGAATTTCTCAATTTGTATTTTAAACAATCCTAAGCTATCCCAATTAAGCCTATGTATATTTTTGGAAAGCAATGAGGCTGATGCTTGACAGTAAATGCATACTTCACCCTCATACCTAAAATTACTTATTTGCTTATTCTTTAGATCGAATTCTATTTTAATCTCATCGCCGCAATTTTTATTTTTTAATATATTTTTAAATTGAGCATTTCCTTTCAAACCAAAAGATTTTGTGTTGGCAGCAAGTTTAATTAACTCCTCCATAAATAAATATTACTTTAGATAAAGGCTTATGTTTGAAATAAATACTTCTTTAGTAAGGTAATAAAATTGAGCTATGTTTATAATTAATTGTTCTTTTGCTAAATAATATGTCTGAAATGAAGGCATATTATAAATAATAAAAATTTGGAAATAATCCAAGGCTACAATTGTTGCAACAAAAAAAATTATAAAAAGAAAAAATACTCGAGTAAATAAATAATTTTTAGAATTCGATTTGTTTCCATGTATCCATTTTAAGTTACAAATACCACATTGAACTTCTCTATGGCCAGTCCCAAGTTCTGATTTTTTTACATCAAATTGATATTTACCGCACTTGCAATTTATAATCATTTGAAAGCTCCCGGCGGCGTCATGGTAATGATTTTCATTTTAGAGTTATGTAATTTGTTTAAAAATAATGATTTTGTATTAGTAGGCTTGTATTTAATTATTCTTGTTAATAAAAGAGGTTTTTCAAAAGATGTTTTTTTCTTTTTCTTAATAATGTTATTTTTTTTGACTTTTGTATTTTTTCTTAGTTCAGTTTTGGAAACTACACTCTCAATTACAGTTTTTTCTTTTGGTTGATTGTTTATCTCAATAGAAGTTTCATTGTTTTGAATGCTATCTACAGCCTTTAAAATATTTTCTGTGGTTAGTTCTTTTGCTTTTTGATTATTTGAAATAGGATTGATACCATGAACGGCATCTAAAATTTCATTTATTGAAAATTTTTTATTCATTAAATTTTTTATATCATATTTTTAAAATAAATATAATTTTAAGAATACAACTTATAAACAGATATTTAAGCATGAGAAACTTTCTTTTATTTTTATCCACCTTAACCTGTTGGGCACCTACCTGGTATCTTATAAAATTTCAGTTTGGAATTGTTGATCCTATTGTGTCTGTATTTTATCGTTTTTTTTTAGCTGGTTTAATTCTATTTGTTATTTTAGTTATCGCAAAAAAAAATATGATCTTTAGAATAAGAGACCATGCTCGCTTTGCAGCTCTTGGAATTGCTTTGTTTTCTCTAAACTACATATTTTTTTATTCTGCTAATACTTATTTAATAAGTGGAATAGTTACCGTAGCCTTTTCTTCTATTTTAATTATGAATATTTTGGGAGAGAGAATCTATTTTGGAGTTATTTCATCGAAAAAAACCTGGTTAGCAGCTGGACTTGGAATTCTAGGAATTTTTATTATTTTTCAAAAAGAAATTTTAACATTTGAATCGAGTAACAATACTCATTTAGGAATCGTTTTTTCTTTTATAGCAACTTTTTGGGCCTCTACTGGAAATTTATTGCATCAGAGTAATTTTAAAAACAAGATTCCTTTTTTCCCATCCTTGTCTTATGGAATGATTTATGGCTCTTTGTTTACACTCATAGTAGCAAAATATCGTGGAGCTGAATTGCTTTTTGACTTTTCTCCCTCGTATATTTTTTCCTTTCTATACTTGGTGATATTCGGATCCGTTATTGCTTTTTATTTATATTTGAACTTATTAGAACGGATTGGCTCAGCTAGAGCGGGCTATATCGGCGTAGTAATGCCAATAGTGGCGTTATCTATCTCAACATTTTTTGAAGGTTTGCAGTGGACTGAAAACTTAATTTATGGACTTCCTATTTTGATTGTTGGATGCGTGTTGATTCTTGATCAAAAATCTAAATCAGAAGTATAGAAGAGACGTCTTTTTTATTGTCATCAATTCATTAATTATGTAAAAACTTGCCATCATGCCCCCTTAGCTCATTTGGTAGAGCAATTGATTTGTAATCAATAGGTGATCTGTTCGAATCAGATAGGGGGCACCACATTCTTAAGATAGCCGATTAAATAATGAAAAAAATAATTTGTTAATAAGTTATTTGCTATTTTGGCAAAAATAAATCACTCTTAATAAAAAGTTAATTTATGAATAAAATTTTAATATTAGGTTTTGGTGTAGCTAGTACAGCTTACATATCGCTTTTAGATCATAATAAAAAAAAAGTATCTGTATTGGGCACTCCATTCGATCTTAAAAAAATCTCTAGCTTAAATACATCTAAAATAAAAAAAGATAAAAAATCTGGATTGGTTTTTTCAAATAATATTAAATTTTACAATAATGTAGAAGAGGTTATCAAATCTAAATATTCCTTAGTTGTTGTTGGAGTTAACTCGAATGGAATTTTATGGGCTTCCCAGCAACTTCGTTTGCTGAACCCAAGCTGTCCTATTTTAATTTTAACTAAAGGCTTGTTTAAATCAAAAAATAAAATTTACAAACTTTCAGATTTTTTTAAGCAAAAAAATAAATTAACCAAAATAGTTTACGCAGCTGGTCCATGTCTTGCTGGTGAGCTGGTAAACAAAACGCACACAAGAACAGTGTTAGCCAGCAATTCAATCGCTAACGCAAAATATGTTAAAAAGATATTGCAAAATGATTATTATCATCCGGATATTACAGCAGACATAGCTGGCGCAGAAATTTGCTCTGCTACCAAAAATATTTATGCAACCATCATAGGCTCTTCTGTTGGGCAGTCGAATAAATATTTGCCCAAAAAAGATAGGGAAAAAAATTATTTTAATGCAGCTTCCGCATTATTTGAACAGTCTATTCGCGAAATGAATATTATAGTTAAAAAATTTAAGGGACAAACCTCAACTGTATTAGGTCCTGCTGGAACTGGCGATCTTTACGTGAGTGCTTTGGGAGGAAGAAATAGTAAAATGGGTTCTTTTTTAGGTAGTGGTTTTTTGTATAAAAACATCATTAAATCACAAATGAAAAATATTACAGTGGAAGGTGCTGAGCTGATGCTTGATGTTGGTTCTTTGTTACTAAAGACAGTTGGGAAAAAGAATCTGCCTCTAGCAAGCCTTTTGTTGAGCTCTCTAAAAAACAATAAAAAATTAAAGATAGATTGGAAAAAATTTTCAAATTAGTTAAGTTTTGCGACATTTTGTGTGGGTAATTAGGTCAATCCCTTATTTATTAGAATATAATTTAGGTGTATAGACAAGACCTATGGAAACTGAGTTTTTAAGAGATTACGCAACAATTTTAATTTTTTTATTCATCTCGATTGGCCTTGGTTTTGGGTTTATTTTTGTTAATTTTTTATTTTCACCAAGCAACCCTGACACTGAAAAGCTATCAGCTTATGAGTGTGGTTTTGAGGCTTTCTCAGACTCAAGAATGAAATTTGATGTAAGGTTTTATCTAGTAGCAATCCTATTTATTATCTTTGACTTAGAAGTTGCTTTTTTATTTCCTTGGGCTGTAACTTTGGGACAATTAGGACCCTTGGGTTTTTGGAGTATGATGATGTTTTTAACAGTTCTTACGATTGGTTTTATTTATGAGTGGAAAAAGGGAGCATTAGATTGGGAATAGTACCTGCCGAAAAACTGAAAGACATTCCAAAAGAATTCAGAGAAGTCGCTGAAGAATTTACGGAAAAAGGATTTGTTACCATAGGTAGTGATAGACTCATAAATTGGGCTAGAACTGGATCTTTACATTGGATGACTTTTGGTCTTGCGTGTTGTGCAGTTGAAATGATGCAAACCTCAATGCCAAGATATGATCTCGAACGTTTTGGAGCAGCCCCGAGAGCATCACCTCGTCAATCAGATGTCATGATTGTTGCTGGAACTTTAACAAACAAAATGGCTCCTGCTTTAAGAAAAGTTTATGATCAAATGCCAGAACCTAGATATGTAATTTCCATGGGTAGCTGTGCTAATGGTGGTGGTTATTATCACTATTCTTATTCGGTAGTAAGAGGTTGTGATAAAATTGTGCCCGTAGATATTTATGTTCCAGGTTGCCCACCTTCGGCGGAAGCATTGCTGTATGGTATTTTGCAACTTCAAAAAAAAATAAGAAGAGAAGGAAGTCTTCAACGCTAATGTCAGAAATTTATCAAAATTTAAAAAAGCTAGTTTTAGAAAAAAAAGAATTAAAGCTTAACGATGTAGATTTGACCCATGACAATCTTATTTTAAATTGCGATGTAGATAACGTTATTCATAATATTGATATTTTAAAAAGATCTCCTGAATTTAAATTTCGTCAGTTAATAGACATCTTAGGAGTAGATTATCCTCAACAAAGTAAAAGATTTGAAGTTATTTATTTGTTTTTAAGTCATGAGAATAATTTTAGAATTTCTTTAAAGATCAAGATTGGAGATGAAGAAATAGTCCCAACTCTTACAGACACTTTTCCATCTGCCAACTGGCAAGAACGAGAAGTTTTTGACATGTACGGAATTCGATTTGCTAATCATCCTGATCTCAGAAGAATTTTGACTGACTATGAATTTGAAGGCTATCCATTAAGAAAAGATTTTCCTCTAACTGGATATAAAGAAGTCAGATATAGCGCAGAACATCAGAAAGTTATTTATGAGCCTGTCAAGTTAGCTCAGGACTACAGAGATTTTAATTTTGAGAGTCCTTGGGAAGGGTCTGAGTATATTAAAAAAGAACAAGACAAAGTGGAAGAAAAGAAATGAGTAAACATACCAAAACAATGAATCTAAATTTTGGCCCGCAGCACCCTGCAGCACATGGTGTGCTTCGTTTGATTCTTGAATTGGATGGTGAGGTTATTGAAAGAGCCGATCCACATATTGGTTTATTGCATAGAGGAACTGAAAAATTAATTGAACACAAAACATACACCCAAGCTATTCCATATTTTGACAGATTGGATTATGTCGCTCCCATGAACCAAGAGCATGCATTTGCTATGGCAGTGGAAAAACTTTTGAAAATCGAAGTGCCTATTCGAGCTCAGTATATCAGAGTAGTTTTTTGTGAGATCGGAAGAATTTTAAGTCATATTTTAAACATTACAACACAAGCATTAGATGTTGGTGCTTTAACACCTTCTTTGTGGGGTTTTGAAGAACGTGAAAAACTTATGGTATTTTATGAACGAGTGTCCGGTTCAAGATTACATGCCAACTACTTTAGACCTGGTGGTGTTCATATAGATCTGCCCACTGGTCTTGCGGATGATATTTATAAATTTTGCGAAACTTTTCCTGACGTAATTAATGATTTAGAAACTTTGCTTACTGACAATAGGATTTTTAAACAAAGAAATGTAGATATAGGAATTGTCTCTAAGCAAGAAGCTTTGGATCATGGTTTTTCAGGAGTTATGCTAAGAGGATCCGGCGTACCTTGGGACTTAAGAAAATCGAATCCTTATGAATGTTACAATGAATTTGATTTTAAAATTCCAGTAGGAAAAAATGGCGATTGTTACGACAGGTATCTTTGTCGGATAGAAGAAATGAAAGAAAGTATTTCTATTATGAAGCAAGCTCTTAAAAAAATGCCAGAAGGACCGGTGATGACGCTTGATACAAGAGTAGGACCTCCTAAACGTAAAGAAATGAAGATGAGTATGGAAGCATTAATCAATCACTTTAAATTATATACAGAAGGTTATCACGTACCCAAAGGAGAAGTGTATACTGCTGTTGAAGCTCCAAAAGGAGAGTTTGGTGTTTATTTAGTGTCTGACGGTTCCAACAAACCTTATCGTTGTAAAATTAAAGCACCTGGATTTACACACTTGCAAGCTATGAATTACATGATCAAAGGACACATGTTAGCCGATGTTCCGGCTGTATTAGGTTCTATGGACATTGTTTTTGGAGAGGTTGACCGATGAGTGGAAAACACGTTGCTAAAGATCAGCCAAAATCATTTATTTTTTCTTCAGAAAATTTAAAAACAAAAGATGTAATATTAAAAAAATATCCAGAAGTTAGAAAAAAAAGTGCTGTAATGCCTTTATTAAATTTGGCACAAAAACAAAACGATGGATGGATATCATTGGCAACCGTTCAATATATTGCTGACCTGTTAGAAGTTCCTTACATAAAAGTTTATGAAGTGGCTACTTTTTATACCATGTACAATCTTGCCCCTGTAGGAAAATATTTTGTCCAAGTGTGTACTACAACGCCGTGTGCAATTAGAGGTTCAGGGAAAATAGTAGAAGCTTGTAAAAAATATATTTCTAGTAACGAAGGACATCTAAGCGAAGATAAAAAAAGCTCATGGATTGAAGTGGAATGCTTAGGCGCTTGTGTTAATGCACCTATGATACAAATTAATGAGGATTATTATGAGGATTTAGATGCCATTTCAGCAGAAAAAATTTTTAAAAGCTTTAAAGACAACAACTTGCCAAAATTAGGATCTCAAAAGGGAAGAAAAGGATCTGAACCGATTAAGCAAAGATTAACTTTATTAAAAAATTAAATGCTAGAAGATAAAAATAGAATATTTAAAAATTTGTACGGAGATGAAAGCTTTAGCCTTCCTGCTGCTGAAGTTAGAGGTGACTGGAAAGACATTAAAGAAATCATTTCTAAAGGAAAAGATTGGATTATAGAAGAGGTTAAAAAATCAGAGCTACGCGGTAGAGGTGGCGCCGGATTTCCCACTGGAGTTAAATGGTCTTTTGCACCGAAAGAAGTCAAAGAAGGAAGACCTCACTATCTGGTAATTAATGCCGATGAATCAGAACCAGGAACATGTAAAGATAGAGATATATTAAGGTATGAGCCTCACAAATTAATCGAAGGATGTTTAATTGCAGCCTACGCAGTAAGTGCAAATACTTGTTACGTCTATATTAGAGGTGAGTATGTAAACGAGGGAAAAGTTTTACAAGAGGCAATTAATGAGGCTTATGAAAAAGGTTATTTAGGAAAAAATGCTGCAGGGACTGGATGGGATCTAGATATTTTTATTCACTACGGAGCAGGAGCATATATTTGTGGCGAAGAAACTGCCTTACTAGAAAGTCTTGAAGGAAATAAAGGTCAACCAAGATTAAAACCTCCTTTTCCAGCGTTAATAGGTCTTTATGGATGCCCTACTATTGTTAACAATGTAGAAACTATTGCGGTAGTTCCTACTATCTTAAGAAGAGGAAGCGAATGGTTTGCATCTTTTGGAAGAGTAAAAAACAGAGGAACTAAAATTTTTTGTATTTCTGGAAATGTTAATAACCCATGCAATGTTGAAGAAGAGATGGGCATTCCTTTAAAAGATTTAATAGAAAAACATGCGGGTGGAGTAATAGGTGGATGGGATAATCTACAAGCTGTAATTCCTGGAGGCTCGTCCATGCCTCTACTTCCAAAGAATATTTGTGAAACTATAAATATGGATTTTGATGCTTTGATCGAGGCGAAAAGTGGCTTAGGAACAGCAGGCATAGTAGTAATAGATAAGTCGCAAGATATTGTTAAGTGCATGGCTAGAATAGCAAGATTTTATAAACATGAAAGTTGTGGTCAATGCACTCCATGTAGAGAAGGTACGGGTTGGATGTGGAGAATGTTAGAACGAATAGGTCGAGGAGAATCTAATATTTCTGAAATTGATATGCTTATGGATGTCACTAAGCAAATTGAAGGACATACGATTTGTGCTTTTGGTGAAGGTTCTTCATGGCCTGTCCAAGGTCTCTTAAGACACTTTAGAAAAGAAATGGAAGCAAAGTGTAATTCAGACCAATATCATTTAAGGAAAGACATAATTTAATGCCAAAAGTTAAAGTAGATGGAGTAGAGATTGAAGTTGAAAATGGAACTACAGTTTTGCAAGCTTGTGAAATTGCAGGAAAAGAAATACCAAGATTTTGTTATCATGAAAGACTTTCTATAGCTGGAAATTGTAGAATGTGCTTAGTGGAAATGGAGAGATCACCAAAGCCTGTTGCTTCCTGTGCAATGCCAGCTGCAGAAGGACAAGTTATTTTTACAAATACAGAGATGGTAAAAAAAGCAAGAGAAGGTGTTATGGAATTTTTGCTTATTAACCATCCATTAGATTGCCCGATTTGTGATCAGGGTGGTGAGTGTGACCTTCAAGATCAATCAGTTAATTACGGAGGTAGAAGCTCTCGTTATGAATTGAACAAAAGATCTGTAAAAGAAAAATACATGGGACCGTTAATCAAAACCCAAATGAATAGATGTATACACTGCACAAGATGTATTCGTTTTGCAGAAGAAATTGCCGGCGTTCCTGATTTGGGTGCAATTAATCGCGGTGAAAACATGGAAATAACTACATTTCTTGAAAAAACTGTAGACAGCGAATTGTCAGCCAATGTCATCGACTTGTGCCCTGTGGGAGCGCTTACTTCCAAGCCTTACGCTTTTGAAGCAAGACCTTGGGAGTTAACCAAAACAGAAACTATAGATGTTATGGATGCGGTTGGATCTAATATTAGAGTTGATACAAAAGGATGGGATGTAAAAAGAATTTTACCTAGAATAAACGAAGATATTAACGAAGAGTGGATATCTGACAAAACTAGATATGCTTGTGACGGATTGTCTTCGAATAGAATAGATCAGCCTTACATTAAAAAGGAAGGCAAGCTAATTCCATGTTCTTGGGAGGAAGCTTTTTTAAAAATTAGTGAAGAGTTTAAAAAAACTGCAAATATAGGTGGCCTAGTCGGAGACTTAGTAGATTTAGAAACTATTTTTTCATTAAAAAATTTACTATCAAGTGTTAGTGGAAGTGAATCGGTAGATTTTAGACAGAAAGATTTTTATATAGATCCATCTCATCCTTCTAACTATTTATTTAACACTCCCATTGCTGAAATTGATGATGCTGATTTATTTTTATTAGTTGGTGCAAACCCGAGATTAGAAGCAACGATGATAAATTCTAGGATTAGAAAAAACTTTGTTAGCAAAAAAACAGAAGTTTTTTCAATCGGAAATCCTGGAGATCAAACGTATAAAATAAATTTATTAGGTGATAATTTAAGTATTCTTAAAGATATAGAAGCTGAAACAAATTCATTTGCTGATAAAATAAAAAAATCAAAAAAACCAATATTTATAATTGGTGAAAGTGTTTTGAATTCTAAGCAAGGAAAATTTGTTTTGGAAACTTCAAAAAATATTTTGAAAAAATACAATGCTCTTTCAGGTCTTAATACACTTCATAGAAATGCGTCGTCTGTAGGAGCTTTAATGCTAGGTGCCTACAATACCAACCAGGATGTTTTAAAAAATGAAATTTTATATTTGATTGGTACAGATGAAATAGAAATTGATAGTAAAAATAAGTTTATTATTTACCAAGGCTCTCATGGTTCTAAAAATACAAAGATAGCAGATGTTGTTTTGCCTGGAGCTGCTTATACGGAAAAAGATAGTTTATATGTTAATTTAGAAGGTAGAGTACAAGCTGCATATAAAGCCTCTTTTCCTCCTGGAGATGCAAAAGAGGATTGGAAAATCTTAAGAGCCTTATCGGACGTTCTTAAAAAACCATTAAAATTCAATACTATTGAACAATTAAGATCCAAGATCTTTGAATCATTTTCTATTTTGCCGGAAATTAATCAACTGCCAAAAGTAAAAACTGAAAATTTATCCATAGCATCTGTAGACACCCTAGATTCTAAAGTAAACTTTACTAGTATAGATTATTATCAGACCAATGAAATTGCTAGATCCTCCAAAACTATGATGGAGTGCAAAACTGCCAGAGAACAATTAGCAAAAACAGGAACGGACGATTAGGGATGATGTCTGAATACTTAAATATTATACTTTTTGATAGCTTGAAGATCTTGGCATTGTTAATACCTGTTTTAATTGCTGTAGCTTTAATTGTTTGGGTAGATAGAAGAGTGTGGGGTCTTGTTCAGTTAAGAAAGGGTCCAAATGTAGTTGGTCCATTTGGTTTGTTTCAAACTGTTGCTGACGCATTAAAATATATTTTTAAAGAAATAATTATTCCAGCAGGTGCAAATAAAATTATTTTTATTTTAGCCCCAGTCGTCACTATGTCTCTAGCTTTATTGGCCTGGGCAGTAATTCCTTTTGGAGAAAATCTTTATGTAACTAACATTAATGTTGGAATTTTGTATTTATTTGCAGTTTCTTCTTTGGGAGTTTACGGAATTATTATGGCGGGATGGGCCTCCAATTCAAAATATCCTTTTCTTGGAGCATTAAGGTCAGCAGCTCAAATGGTTTCTTATGAAGTTTCTATAGGATTAGTTATTATCACTGTTTTATTATGTGTTGGCTCTTTAAACTTGGTTGATATTGTTATTGCTCAAAAAAATATATGGTTTGCCATTCCTTTATTCCCGATGTTTGTTATTTTCTTTATTTCAGCCTTAGCAGAAACTAACAGACCTCCATTCGATCTTCCCGAAGCAGAAGCAGAATTGGTCTCTGGATATCAAACTGAATATTCAGGCATGATGTACGCACTTTTTTGGCTTGGAGAGTATGCAAATATATTATTAATGTGTGCACTAGGTTCTATTTTATTTCTAGGGGGTTGGTTATCTCCATTAGACTTTGCTCCATTCAATCTTATTCCTTCTCCGATTTGGCTAATTTTAAAAATTCTACTATTATTTATTTTATTTGCCTTGGTAAAAGCAATTGTACCAAGATATAGATACGATCAATTAATGAGATTGGGATGGAAAGTATTCTTACCTCTCTCTTTATTTTGGGTGGTATTAACCTCAGGATTTTTATTCTACTTTGACTTACTTCCAAATTAATTATGAAATTTAATAGAATTATAAAGACAATTTTTTTAGTGGAGTTTGTAAAAGCTCTCTATTTGGCAATTAAATACATGTTTAAAGATAAGGCTACTATTAACTATCCTTTTGAAAAAGGTCCTTTAAGTCCAAGATTTAGAGGAGAACATGCCTTACGTAGATATCCAAATGGAGAAGAACGATGCATTGCGTGTAAATTGTGTGAAGCAGTATGTCCTGCTCAAGCAATTTCTATTGATGCAGAACTTAAAGAGGACGGTTCTAGAAAAACTACCAGGTATGACATTGACATGGTTAAGTGTATTTATTGCGGTCTTTGTCAGGAAGCTTGCCCAGTAGATGCAATAGTACAAGGACCTAATTTTGAATTTTCTACAGAAACTAGAGAAGAACTTTATTACAACAAAGATAAGCTAATGGATAACGGAGATAGATGGGAAAAAGAAATTGCTCATAATATCAAAAAAGATAAAGCCTACAGGTAATGCTAGCTCACTCAATTATATTTTATTTTTTTTCATTTATAACAATCGCATCCTCGTTAATGGTGATCTCTAGTAAAAATACTGTTCATGCAGTTTTTTTCTTAATACTTGATTTTGTTAGCATATCATCTTTGTTTATTATGTTGGGAGCTGAGTTTTTAGGAATGCTCACCTTGATTGTTTATGTCGGAGCAGTAGCAGTACTTTTTCTATTTGTTGTCATGATGATTAATGTCAATTTTTTAGAATTAAAATCTGGTTTTTTAGAATACATACCATTTGGATTACTGATCGGTCTTGTTATTTTGTTAGAACTTGGAATGATGATTGCTACTTGGAAATACAAACCTGATTTTGTGGCGTCTAATAGTATTGTAAATAAGACTATCACTAATACGGAAAGCTTAGGCCTTGTAATTTACACAGATTATATTTTCTTTTTTCAATTATCAGGTTTTATTTTATTAGTAGCGATGATTGGTGCTATCGTTTTAACTTTTAGAAGAAAAGAATCTCTTAGAAGACAAGATATTACCACGCAAGTTTCTAGAGAGAGGGTTGATTCAGTTGAATTGATTGAAGTGAAGCAATCCGAAGGAGTTAAAATAAATGATTGAAATTGGATTAACTCACTATTTATTCCTTGCGTCTATAATTTTTACAATTGGTGTAATAGGGATATTTTTAAATAGAAAAAATGTAATTGTAATTTTAATGTCGGTGGAACTAATTTTAATTGCTGTAAATATTAATCTAGTTTCATTTTCTGTTTATTTGAATGATATTGTTGGGCAGGTTTTTACATTGTTTGTATTAACTGTAGCAGCTGCTGAGGCCGCTATAGGATTAGCTATATTAGTGGTATTTTTTAGAAACAAAGGCTCTATTCACGTAGATGATATCAACTCGTTAAAAGGTTAAACAATGGCTTATTTATTAGTTTTTTTACCATTAGTTGCCTCTTTCATAGTTGGTATTTTTGGCAGGTTTTTAGGAGATAAAATTTCACAACTTATTACGTGCTCCTTTGTTTTAATTTCATCTGCTTTATCTATCTATATCTTTTCTGATGTTGCTATAAATTCAAACACCTACAATCTTAAGATTTTTAATTGGATCACTTCTGGAGGCCTAGTCCTTAATTGGTCTATCAATATTGATACTCTTACTTCAGTTATGTTAGTAGTTGTCACTTCGGTTTCAGCTTTAGTTCATGTTTATTCAGTAGGGTACATGTCCCACGATCCTGACAAACCTAGGTTCATGTCTTACTTGTCTTTATTTACTTTCATGATGTTAATGTTAGTCACATCAGATAATTTTTTACAGCTATTTTTTGGTTGGGAGGGAGTAGGTCTTGCATCTTATCTTTTGATAGGATTTTGGTATAAAAAACCATCAGCCAATTCAGCGGCCATAAAAGCATTTGTTGTTAATAGAGTAGGGGATTTTGGTTTAGCGATTGGTATTTTTTTAATATTCAAATACACAGGCAGCGTTAATTTTGTAGATGTGTTCAAAGCTATTCCAACGCTTTTAGATAAAAATATTAGCATGCTTGGTATTGAAGCTTCTTTAATTAACTTTATTTGTATTTTTCTATTTATTGGAGCGATGGGTAAATCAGCGCAGATTTTTTTACACACTTGGTTACCTGATGCCATGGAAGGACCAACACCTGTTTCTGCATTAATTCATGCAGCCACCATGGTTACGGCCGGAGTTTTTCTAGTTGTGAGGTGTTCGCCAATATTTGAATACTCTCCTTTTGTTTTAAATATTATAGTTTTGGTTGGCGCTACCACAGCTTTTTTTGCTGGTACCATTGGCCTTGTTCAAAACGATATTAAAAGAGTGATAGCGTATTCAACATGTAGTCAATTAGGTTACATGTTCTTTGCAGCTGGTTTGGGAGCTTATCATATTGCTATTTTTCATTTATTTACACATGCATTTTTTAAAGCGCTTCTTTTTTTAGGAGCCGGATCTGTCATTCATGCATTTAATGACCAGCAGGATATGAGAAACATGGGAGGTGTTTGGAAAAAAATTCCTTACACTTATTCATTAATGATCATTGGAACCTTGGCATTAACAGGCTTTCCTTTTCTTTCAGGTTTTTTTTCAAAAGATGCAATTATAGAAACTGCTTATAGCTCAACTTCTTTTTTTGCCGGTTATGCAGTTACCATTGGAGTTTTAACCGCTTTTATGACCTCTCTTTATTCGTGGAGGTTAATTTTTATGACTTTTCATGGAACCTTTAATAACAAAAATATTAGCCTATCCAAGGTTCACGAATCTCCAGCGGTAATGCTTGTGCCTCTTTTATTTCTTGCGTTAGGTGCGATTTTTGCTGGCTATGCTTTTAAAGACTATTTTATAGGCTCTCAATTTATTCAATTTTGGAACAATTCAATTTTCTTTTTAAAAGAGTTTGTTTTACATCATCCTCCTTTGTGGTTTTTGCTACTAACTCCAATTTTAGTTTTATTAGCCATTCCACTTTCTTATTACTTTTTTGTCAAAGATAAAAAATCTCTGGATGGCTTTATAGAAATAAACAAACCTCTTTATAATTTTCTAGTAAACAAATGGTACTTTGATGAGTTGTATGATTTTTTATTCGTGAAGCCTGCCAAAAAAATAGGTACTTTTTTCTGGAAAATTGGAGATGGCACAATCATAGACGGCTTTGGTCCTGATGGTTTAACCAAATTAATCAAATCAGTTTCAGATAAGGCTGTTCAATTTCAGTCTGGTTTTTTATATCATTATGCTTTTGTTATACTGATAGGGCTTTCAATCTTATTAACCTACATGATGATTTTTTAATTAATGAACTTACCGATATTAACCATAATCACTTTTCTTCCTTTGATAGGAGTTTTTTTCATTCTTTTTAACAAAGGGGATGAAGAGAGAGTAGGTAAGATTAGTTTCCACGTATCTCTATTAACCTCTTTGCTAGTTTTTGTTTTGTCATTATTTTTATGGTTTAACTTTGACAAAACCATATCCTCTTTTCAGTTTGTCGAAGAAAAAAAATGGATCATTGACTTTGTGAAATACAAACTAGGAGTGGATGGTATTAGTATTCTTTTTGTTGTGCTGACTGCCTTTATTACTCCGATTTGTATCGTTGCAACCTACAACAGTGTAAAATTTAGAAAAAAAGATTTCTTTATTGCTCTACTAGTGATGGAGACAATGATGATAGGAGTTTTTTGTTCCTTAGATCTTTTTTTATTTTATCTTTTCTTTGAAGCTGGATTAATACCCATGTTTTTAATTATTGGTATATGGGGTGGGATTAGACGAGTGTATGCGGCTTTTAAATTTTTCTTATATACACTTCTAGGATCTGTTTTTATGCTGATTGCAATTATATTTATTTATATGCAAACGGGCACTACAGACGTTGAGGCTTTGTTAGCCTTGGATATACCTGTGCAATATCAATATTTATTGTGGCTTGGTTTTTTTGCTTCATTTGCTGTCAAAACACCAATGTGGCCAGTTCATACTTGGTTACCAGATGCGCATGTTGAAGCTCCTACTTCAGGCTCAGTAATTCTAGCAGCTATTTTGCTTAAAATGGCAGGCTATGGTTTTATTAGATTTTCCCTTGGTTTATTTCCAGTAGCTTCAGATTTTTTCTCACCCTTGGTATTTTCATTAAGTATAATAGCTATTGTTTACACGTCCCTTGTGGCTTTAGTCCAAAAAGATATGAAAAAATTGATAGCCTACTCGTCAGTTGCTCACATGGGCTTTGTTACTATTGGTATTTTTGCTTTTAATTCCCAAGGTATCGAAGGAAGTATATTTCAAATGATAAGTCACGGTATAGTGTCTGCTGCTTTATTTCTTTGTGTAGGTGTTGTTTATGACAGAATGCATACAAGACAAATTTCAGATTATGGTGGAGTATCAAACGTAATGCCTAATTATGCAATCGTATTTATGATTTTTATTTTAGCAAGCTTAGGACTTCCGGGAACCAGCGGTTTTGTTGGAGAGATTTTAGTTTTGATTGGAATATTTAAAACGAACTATTTGGTAGCTTTTTTTGCAGCTACAGGAGTTGTTTTGTCAGCTTGTTATAGCTTATCATTATATAGAAGAGTTTGTTTTGGAGAAATTACCAATGATAAGGTTAAAGTTTTAAAAGATATGAATTATTCAGAATTTATTACTTTAATGCCTTTGCTGATTCTTGTAATTTTACTTGGAGTTTACCCAAACATTATTTTAGATACAATTTCAACAAGTGTGGAAAATTTAGTCTCTGTTTACAATACTAAAATTGCAACATTTAATAATTTAATGATTAAATAATTATGGAAAATATTAATTTTATATATCCGGAAATTTTTATAGCAATTTCTATTTTAGGATTGTTAATGGTTGGAGTTTTTAAAACTAATAGTTTTAATTTAGTTACCAAGCTTACTTCGTTTATGCTTTTGATAACTATACCTATAGTTTTTTTGAATAGCACTGTTTCGATGAAGCTATTTTCAAATAACTACATAGTCGATGAATTGTCTTCTTTTTTAAAAATACTTATTTTGGGGTCTAGTGCTTTTGCGTTATTTTTTACTGATCAGTATATAAAGAAAAATAAATTAGATAAATTTGAATATCCAGTATTGATTACAACAGCTATACTTGGAATGTTTGTGATGGTCAGTTCAAATAATTTAATTGGCCTGTATCTTGGAATTGAACTTCAGTCTCTTTCTCTTTATGTTTTGGCTTCATTAAATAGAGATTCTACAAAATCTACAGAAGCCGGTGTTAAGTATTTTGTTCTAGGAGCTTTGTCTTCTGGTTTGCTTTTGTACGGTTGTTCTTTAGTTTATGGATTTACAGGATCTACAAACTACTACGTCATTGCGGAAAACTTTTCTGCTGACAATATTGCTTTATTATTTGGTCTTGTCTTTATATTAATTGGATTGGCTTTTAAAATATCTGCTGTTCCATTTCACATGTGGACACCAGATGTTTATGAGGGTGCTCCTACTTCAGTAACAGCATTTTTTGCATTAGCTCCAAAAGTCGCTGGCTTTGGAGCAATTATAAGAATTTTATATATTGCTTTTGGAAATGTTTTTGATGAGTGGCAGTCTATCTTGATCTTCATATCAGTAGCATCTATGATTTTGGGAGCTGTTGCTGCCATTGGGCAAACCAACATTAAAAGACTTATGGCCTATAGCAGTATTAGTCATATGGGCTATGGTCTTGCAGGGTTAGCCACTGGAATTAACGAAGGTGTGACAGCTTCTGTTCTTTATATTTTTCTTTATGTCGTAATGAACATTGGAAGCTTTGCCTGCATTCTCATTATGAAGAGAAAAGATATCTATTTAGAAAACATCAGAGACCTCTCTGGGTTGTCCAAAAATCATCCTCTTGTAGCTTTTTGCTTAACAGTAATGCTTTTTTCTTTGGCGGGTATTCCTCCGTTAGCTGGATTTTTTGCCAAATTTTATATTTTTATGGCTGTAGTTAAGGCGGATTTAATTATTTTAGCCGTAATTGGATTGGTAACTTCAGTAATTTCAGCGTTCTATTATTTGAGAATTATTAAAATAATGTATTTTGACCCGGAGCAAGAAAAGTTCGATCCAATCTCAAGCAAAGGTGTTAAAATTTCTTTGGCACTTTCAACCTTGCTAATATTATTTTACTTTCTGAATCCCTCTATACTAAATTTTTTCGTTAACCTTGCATCAAAGTCAGTTCAATAAAATTAATGACCAAGACAATTTTTTATTTTGATAGCGTTAACAGCACCAACGATGAAGCTAAGAAATTAGTTGAAAATCATAAAGTTATGTCGGGTTTGGTGATTAGTGATCACCAAAAAAAAGGTAGGGGAAGGTTTGGCAATAATTGGGTATCCATGAAAGGAAATTTTATGGGGTCAGCTTTCTTTCCCGTTCGTAATTACAATTCTATTGACAAGTTACAGTATGAAGTTTTGAAAATTATCCTTAATTTATTTGTCATAATTACCAAAAAAAATAATTTTAAAATTAAGAAACCTAACGATATTCTTATAGGAGATAAAAAAGTATGCGGAATACTCATTGAAAGCTTTGTTAACAATAATAAACTATTTGCCATCATTGGAGTAGGGGTTAATTTGATAAAAAATCCAATTCTTAAAAAGTATAAGGCAACCAACTTTAAAAAAGAATTTAACAAATCAATCAACACATTGGAATTTTCTAGAATTTTAAATCAAGAAATGAAAAAAATTATTATATGATTTTAATTGGTGATATAGGAAACACACAGTCTAAATTTGCCCATTACAACAAAGGCAATAACAAGATATTTAAATTAAAAAATTTTAATACTTCCAATATAGAAAAAAATAAAGATTTTACAAAATTTGTTAATAATACAAAATTTACAAATGCTGTTATTACATCAGTAGTTCCAAAGGTTTTTTTGAAAATTAAGTCTGTGTTGAAAAAAAAAAATATAAAATGTTATGAGATATTAGATAAAAAGTTAAAAAACCCAATTAAAATTAAAATTAAAAAACCTAAGCAGTTAGGTTCTGATAGGGTGGCAAATGTATTTGCAGCCAACCAACTATACAGATCTAACTGTATTGTGATTGATTTTGGTACAGCAACCACCTTTGATATTTTGTCTAAAAATGGAATTTATAATGGAGGGTTGATTACTCCTGGTGTTAGACTCTCTTTATCTACACTAAGTTCATTAACCGCACTGTTACCATTAATAAAGTTAAAGAAAACTAAGCAAATTATAGGAAAAGATACTATTTCAGCTATCAATTCAGGAGTTTATTGGGGCTATGTGGCAATGATTGATGGATTGTTAAAAAAAATTATATCAACTACTAAAAAAAAATATAAAGTAATTTTAACTGGTGGTTTGGCACATATTTTTTCAAATTCACTTCAATACAAATCGACAATCAATACAAACATCACTCTACAGGGTGTTGTTGAAATCATTAAATATAATAAAAAATTATTTTAAATATGACGCAAGATAAAAATGAATTAGTTTTCTGTCCTCTGGGAGGAGCTGGTGAGATCGGCATGAATATGAATTTGTATGGCTATGGATCTCAAGATGAAAAAAAATGGATTATGATAGATATTGGAGTTGGATTTACGGACGATTCCGTTCCGGGAATAGATTTGATGGTTGCTGATCCTGATTTTATTGTGCAAAGAAAAAAAGATTTATTAGGAATCTTGTTAACTCATGCTCATGAAGACCATATAGGAGCTATTGCGCATCTTTGGCCATTATTAGAATGTCCAATATACGCAACTCCTTTTACTGCTTCTTTAATTAAAGAAAAACTAAGAGAAAAAAGAGTTCAAGTAGGGGACAACCTTAAAATCATTCAATTAAATGGAAATGTAAATTTAGGTCCTTTTAATATTGATTATGTATCGCTTACACATTCTATACTAGAGCCTAATGCCCTTTCTATAAAAACTCCTGCTGGTACATTATTTCATACAGGAGATTGGAAATGTGACAGTGAGCCTTTGATTGGTGAAAAAATGGATGAGGGTAAACTTAAAGACATAGGGGACAAGGGTGTTCTTGCTATGATTTGCGATTCTACGAATATATTTTCAGAAGGTAGATCAGGTTCTGAAAAAGATGTTCGTGATAGCATGATGACTATTATGGAAAATATTAAAAATAGAATTGTTGTTACTACTTTTGCCTCTAATGCCTCAAGAATGGAAACAGTTTTTAAATGTGCTGAAAAAGTAGGAAGGCACTTATCTTTAGTGGGCAGATCGATGCACAGAATTTATAACACAGCACGAGATTGTGGTTATCTACAAGATATTAAGCCACCATTAGATCCAAGGGATGCAAAAAAAATTCCAAGAAATAAGATTGTTTATCTTTGCACTGGTAGTCAAGGAGAGCCTATGGGAGCTATGAATAGAATAGTAAATGAAGAGCATCCAGATGTATTTTTAGACAAAGATGATACGGTTATTTTTTCTTCAAGAATTATTCCTGGGAACGAAAAAAAATTATTTAAAATGCATAATATACTGGTCAAAAGAGAAATAAATGTACTATCTGAAGACAATGCTTTCATTCATGTTTCTGGCCATCCTGCAAGAGATGAAATGAAAGATATGTATAGTTGGATTAGACCTAAAATAGCAATTCCTGTTCATGGCGAACATCGTCATCTAAAAGAGCATTATGATTTTGCAAAACTACAAGGAGTTAAACACCCAGCACTAATAGAGAATGGAGATATAATTAAAATATATCCTGGAGAACCAAAAATTATAGACAAGGTTCATAATGGAAAAATGCTAGTGGATGGGAATAGACTGATAGATGAGGATTCAAGATTTTTAAAAGATCGAAAGAATATTGCTAGCAATGGATTGATGGATGTAACTTTGCTTATATCTAAAAAGGGTCAGTTAGATCGAAATCCTATTATTAATTTAAGAGGTTTGCCATTAAATGATGAGGAGTTTGATGAAATTTTATACGACCTTGAAGATGAGATAGTTAATATTACTAGCATCTACTCTCTGAATAATAAAAAACAAGAAAAAAATTTAATAGACGGGCTAAAATCTAATCTAAAAAAAATTATTTATAGCAAAACTAAAAAAAGACCTTACACCAATATAATTCTAATTCGTTTATAGGCATGTCCATAGGAGGTGGTTTTGTAATTTTTGTAGTTATCTGGATGGTAGTGCTATTCATGATTTTACCAATAAAAATTTCCTCGCAAATTGAAAATGACAATATCGCCCCAGGAACCGATCCTGGCGCTCCCTCCAATCCTAATATAGTTAAAAAATTCTTAATAACCACTCTGGTTTCAGTAATAATATTTGCGATTATTATTCTTTTGACATATTTTGAAATTATAAATTTAAGAGAATATTTTTCACAACAATGAAACTATCAAACTTTTTTTTACCCATTCTTCGAGACGTTCCATCAGATGCCACAATAAAATCACATCAACTAATGCTTAGATCTGGGATGATAAGGCAGTCTGCTTCAGGAATCTATTCATGGCTACCCCTTGGCTTTAAGGTGTTAAAAAAAATAGAATCCATTGTAAGGGATGAGCAAAATAAAGCTGGTGCTCAAGAGATGCTGATGCCCACTATTCAATCTGCAGATTTATGGAAAGAAAGTGGACGTTATGACGGTTATGGATTGGAAATGTTAAGAATTAAAGACAGGCAAGATAGAGAGCTTTTGTATGGCCCAACCAACGAAGAGCTTATTACACAAATTTTTAGAGACAATGTAAAGTCTTACAAGTCATTGCCGTTAATCCTTTACCATATTCAATGGAAGTTTAGAGACGAAATTAGACCCCGTTTTGGAATTATGAGATGTAGAGAATTTTTAATGAAAGATAGTTATTCTTTTGACGAAAATAAAGAGGGTGCCATTATTTCATATAACAAGATGTTTTACGCCTACCTTAAAACTTTTGAGCGCTTAGGTTTAAAGGCAATCCCTATGGCAGCAGATACTGGCCCTATTGGAGGAGATCTTTCTCATGAGTTTATAATCTTGGCAGATACTGGAGAAAGTCAAATTTTTACAAGCAAAAAAATATTAGATTTGAAGATCAGTGATTTTGAGAATGATTCAAAAAGTTTAGCAAAAATGGTAAAATCGTACACAGATATATATTCTGCTACAGATGAAAAGTTTAACCAATCTGATTTTGACAAATCTGTAGAAAAAAAAGATCAGCTTATAACAAGGGGAATTGAAGTTGGTCACATCTTTTATTTTGGAGACAAGTATTCTAAGCCTATGAAGGCACTGGTAAACTCCAGTGAGGGAAAAAATATAACTGCAGAAATGGGCTCCTATGGCATTGGCGTTTCAAGATTAGCTGGAGCAATTATAGAAGCTAATTATAAAGAGAATGTTATGAAATGGCCTACTAGCGTAACCCCGTTTCATGTAGCCGTTATATACTTGGGTAAAAAAAATGATGAAGCTTTAAAGAAAAAAACTTCTGATGTTTATGAGAAGTTATTAAATAATTCTTTTGAAGTCCTTCTGGATGATACTGACGAAAGTCCAGCCAGTAAATTTAAAAATTTTGATCTCATTGGGATACCTTATCAGATCATTATAGGCGCAAAACAAAGTGGTGATGAGTTTGAATTTAAAGAGCTAGGAGAAGAAAAGGAAATTATTAATCTTGATATTATTATAAACAAATTAAAGAAGATATATTTCAATTGATAACACAGTCAGAGCTTCTTATTATTAAAAGATACCTAAAACCCAAGAAAAAAGAAGGCATTCTTAAGATCATTTCAATTTTTTCATTTTTGGGGATTGGCTTGGGTGTAGCTACCCTAATTATTGTCATGTCTGTTATGAATGGTTTTCGATCCGACTTGATTGGAAAGCTCCTGTTATTTCAGCCACACATTTTAATTTATGAATTCGATAGTTTTGAAAAAAACAAAAAAAAAATTGAAGGAATCTTAAGTGAGAATAAAATTAAACATCAAAGCATAAAACTTTCCTATAATATTCAAGGATTAGTTATTAGTCAGGGAATAAATAAGGGAACTAATATTAGAGCAATTACTAAAAATGATTTTTTATCTGATGAGTTAATTAAAAAAAGCATTATTGAAGGTGAATTAAAAAATTTTAAAAACAATTATGCCTCTATAGGTTCCAATTTTGCAGCAGATTTAGGTGTTACGGTGGGGGACAAGATTACAATTTTATCTTCCACAACAGAAAGCACCCCATTTGGAAACATTCCAGAGCAATTTGATTTTGTTGTAGGTTCGGTATTTCATTCTGGCATTTATGAGTTTGATAGCAACTTTATTTTGATAAATGCAGAAAGCTCTCCTGATTTTTTAAAAAAACAAGGCGCTAATAAAAATATAGAATTAAAGCTTAACAATCCTGATCAAGCCCAAAAAGTTAAAGATCTTTTAGAGGAAAATAAATTTAAAGTTTTTTCATGGATTGATAATAACAAAACTTTCTACGATGCTTTGTTGGTAGAAAGAAACGTTATGTTTATTATCTTAACTTTAATTATAATAGTTGCAGCTTTTAACATAGTCTCAGGACTAACAATTCTTGTTAAAAACAAGACAAAAGAAATTGCCATATTAAAAACAATTGGTTTTTCCAGCCTATCAATAAATAAAATATTTTTTATAACAGGATCTTTTATTGGAGCAGCAGGAACTTTGTTTGGCGTCGTTTTGGGTGTTTTGTTTTCTTACAATATTGAAAGTGTACGAATTTTTTTAAGCAATGTTTTAAATATAGAAATATTTCCAGCAGAAATATATTTTTTAAGCAAAATGCCCAGTGAGATTAACATCCCAACCATTTTAACTATTTCTGGCATAGCTCTGGCTATTACTTTTTTGTCATCAATTATTCCATCGATTAAAGCTTCAAAAATAAATCCAATTCAATCTTTAAAGTATGACTGATAATTTTTTAAATATTTCTGCTTTAAGCAAATCTTACACAGACAATAATGAAAAAATAAATGTTTTGTCAGATCTCAATTTAACATTGGCAGATAATTCAATTGTATCCCTATTGGGCCCTTCCGGTTCAGGAAAAAGTACATTGCTGCACCTTTTGGCACTCCTAGACAAGCCAAATTCTGGTGTAATAAAATTTAACAACACTGAGCTTACTAGCTTGTCAGATTTTGAAATGACCATTTATAGAAGAAATGAAATTTCTATAATTTATCAGAATAATAATTTAATTTCAGATTTAACAGCACTAGAGAATGTAGCTATTGCAAATATTTGCAAAAGTAATGATAAAAAAAATGCAAACATATTAGCAAAGAAACTGCTGGTAGATTTTGGATTGGAAAATAGGGTAAATCATTTCCCCCATCAGATGTCTGGAGGAGAACAGCAGAGAGTTGCTATTGCTAGAGCAGTTATCAATGAACCAAAATTAATTTTTGCAGATGAGCCAACAGGTAGCCTGGACCAAAAAAATGCGGATCTAGTTTTGGACTACCTATTTCAATTAAGAAAAAAAAATCGTTTGATTGTAATTGCAACCCACAATAGAGATTTAGCCAACAAAACAGATTTAAGATTAACTTTATCAGATGGCAATGTTAAAGTTGATTCTTAATGCCTGAAAATAATCATTTTAATCACTTTAAAGTTCATACTCAGTATTCAATATGCGAAGGTGCTTTAAAAATTGTTGATCTAGCAGAGCATTGCGCATCTAATAATATTTCTTCAGTAGGTATTTCTGACTCTTTTAATATGTGCGGTGTTTTGGAATTTTCTCAAGAAATTTCAAAAGTAGGATGCCAGCCTATTATAGGCACTCAAATAAATTTTTCTTTCTCAGAAAATAATCTGGAGAAGATGGGTAAAATTTCTCTTATAGCCAAAAATAAGGTTGGTTACAAAAATTTGTTAAAACTTTCCTCAAGTTCTTATCTTTCTATAAAAAAAAACGAAGACCCTCATTGCGATATCCAGGAATTAATTGACAATTCTGATGGTTTGATAGTTTTATTGGGAGCAAGCCGCTCCTTACTATCCACTCTTATATTAGAAAATAACATTTCAGATTCTGAACTTCTTCTTCAAAAAGTTCAAAAGTCTTTTAAGGATAATATTTATCTGGAAATACAAAGGCACAATGAATCTCATGAGCAAGCCTTAGAATCTCAACTTCTTAATTTTAGTGAAAAACTTTCTATTCCAATAATAGCTACGCACGAAGTTTTTTATTTAAAAAAAGATATGTACGAAGCTCATGATGCTTACATTTGTGTTGGTCAAAAAACTTACGTAAATGACATTAAGCGTCTAAGATATTCTGAAGAACATTATTTTAAATCAGATTCTGAAATGACAGAGCTTTTTTCTGATTTACCAGAAGCCATAGAAAATAACAAAAATTTATTTTTTAGATGCAACTACAGACCTTTGACTAGCAAGCCGATGCTACCCAATTTTAATACAGAATCTTCCAATGTTAATGACGAACTTAAAATTAATGCAAATAAAGGCTTGGAAGACAGACTTAAGAATTTTATCTTAATTAATATAGCTGATGAGGAGCAAAAGCTTGCAACAAAACAAAAATATGTAGAAAGATTGAATTATGAAATTGAGATGATTTCTAAAATGAAATTTTCTGGATATTTTTTAATTGTCTCGGACTATATCAAGTGGGCCAAAAGCAACAATATTCCTGTAGGACCAGGAAGAGGATCAGGCGCAGGATCATTAGTTGCATGGTGCTTATCCATAACAGATCTTGATCCTATTAAGTTCGGTTTGATTTTTGAACGATTTTTAAATCCAGATAGAATTTCAATGCCAGATTTTGATATAGATTTTTGCCAAGAAGATCGTGATAAAGTTATTAATTACGTTAAGGACAAGTATGAGAATAAAGTTGCACAAATTATAACTTTTGGAAAACTTCAGGCTAGAATGGCTTTGCGTGACATTGGTAGAGTTATAGGCCTACCATATGGTCGTGTAGATCAATTATCTAAAATGATTCCCTTTGATCCATCAAGACCCTTAACGCTAGCAGAATCTGTTGCGATGGAGCCAAGGCTTCAGGAGGCTCAAAAAGAAGATCCAACGATTGAAAAACTTATTAATTTAGCCTTGAAGTTAGAAGGTTTGTTTAGAAATATTGCAACCCATGCTGCAGGAATTGTAATTGGTGATAAAAATTTAACAGAAATAGTTCCGCTATATAAAGACCACGATTCAAGCATTCCTATTCCCGTAACCCAATTTGATATGAATTGGTCTGAGCAAGCTGGATTAGTAAAATTTGACTTTTTAGGATTGAAAACGCTTACAGTTATTAAAAAAACAATTGAGCTAATAGAAAAAGATAATCAAAAATTAGATATAGAAAAAATTCCACTAGATGATAGCAAAACATTTGAACTTCTTAGCTCAGGAGAGACAATGGGAATTTTTCAGCTGGAAAGCGCCGGCATGAGAGAAGTTTTAAAACAAATGATACCTAATAAATTTGAAGATATTATTGCATTAGTAGCTTTATACCGGCCTGGTCCCATGCAAAATATTCCTGCGTATAATAATCGAAAACATGGATTGGAAGAGCCTGATTACCTTCATCCTAAAATCGAGAGCATTTTAAAAGAAACTTATGGTGTGATTATTTATCAAGAGCAAGTTATGCAAATTGCTCAAGCTTTGTCAGGTTTTTCAGCTGGAAAAGCAGATATTTTAAGAAAAGCAATGGGTAAGAAAAAATCAGCTGAAATGGATAGGCAAAAAAAAGATTTCATTGAGGGTGCTATTAAGAATGACATTCCAAAAGAGCAGGCTGTTTATATATTTCAGTTAGTAGAGAAATTTGCACAGTATGGATTTAACAAAAGTCATGCAGCAGCCTATGCTTTAATAGCTTATCAAACAGCTTATTTAAAAACACACTATCCTTTAAGTTTTTTTTCAGCATCTATGAGCATGGAGATGTCTAATACTGATAAGCTAAATCAGTTTTATGGAGAACTAAAAAGACTTTCTATAAAAATACACAATCCATGTATCAATCATTGTTTTGCAGATTTTGTTCCAAAAGATAACACAATTTTTTATGCATTATCAGGAATTAAAGCGGTAGGATTTGAGGCAATATCTAATGTTATCAAGGAGAGAGAGGAGAGTGGAAAGTTTTCATCCATCGAGGATTTTCTTAAGAGAGTAAGTAGTAAGGACATAAACAAGTTGCAGCTCGAAGGTCTTATCAAAGCAGGTGCATTTGATTGTGTTGATAAAAATCGTAGTAAACTTTATGAGAATGTTCCAGAAATCATAAAGCAATCAAAAAGTTATGACGAAAATCTTCAGGTAGATCAGATTAATCTATTTGAATCTCAGACAAATGATAATTTTAAAATTAATTTTATTGAACACCCTGCATGGGATGAGCCTGAAAAAATTAAAAGAGAATTCGAGTCTATTGGTTTCTTTGTTAGTGAACATCCATTAAAAAATTATAAACATATTTTAGATAATTATAGCGTTGTTCAATTTCAAAATTTTTCAGATAATAAAAATATCAATGAATGCATTTTGTCAGGCACAGTCATGGCTATACAGGAAAAAAAAACCGCAAAGGGTATGCCTTTTGCAATAGTTAAGTTTAGCGATTTAAGTAGAATGTTTGAATTTTTTATTTTTTCAGAAGTGTTGGTTACCAATAGAGAAAAGCTGTCTGCAGGAAAGTCTTTTTTAATAAATGTTAAAAGAGAAATGCTCAAAAGTGGAATTGAAAGAACAAATGTTACAAAAATTTTTTTAATTAATGATATTTCTGAAAAGAAAATAGATAATCTCGATGTTTCAATCAACACGCCAAACGATATTGAAGGCCTAAAAAATCAGCTGTCTAAGGATGGAAAAACAGCAGTATCCCTATCTTGTGTCGATAATGGTAAAAAAATGATTTTTAACCTCAAAAACAAAAGAACTGTTACTTTAGAATCGATCAAAACCATTGAAAATGAAGGTTTTTTAACAAAAATTAATAATTAATAACCTTGATTTAAATCTTCATTCTTTTATAAGATCTTAAAAATTTCGCACGAAGAAAATGGCGTAAGCCCCCGGTCCTGAAAAGGTAGTTTCTTCGGTGGATTAACCGGAAATATTATATGAACTTACCAAGCGTAACAATTAAAGACCTTTTAGAAGCTGGAGTACATCTGGGTCATAAGACTTTTAGATGGAACCCAAAAATGAAACCTTTTATTTTTGGAGAAAAAAACTCAGTACATATTATCGACTTATCTCAAACCTTAGAACTTTTGAACAAGGCTCTTTTAGAGCTACATAGATGCGCATCTAGCAATGGAAAAATTCTTTTTGTTTCGACTAAAAAACAAGCTTCAGAATTGGTTGCTAATGTAGCAAAAGAAACAAGTAATTTTTATGTAAATCATAGATGGCTTGGTGGGATGTTAACGAATTGGAACACAATCAACAAGTCAATCAAAAGATTAAAAAAAATTGAAGAAGATCTAAAGTTGGAGGATACTGGATTTACCAAGAAAGAGCTTATTAAAATGAGCATGGAAAAAGAAAAATTGGATCGATCATTAGGTGGAATTTCCAATATGAAAAAACTTCCAGATATGATTTTTATCATTGACACGAACATAGAATCTTTAGCAGTGCTAGAAGCAAAAAAATTGAATATTCCAATAGTCGCCGTTGTAGATAGCAATTCAAACCCAGAGTTTATTGATTTTCCCATTCCAGGCAATGACGATGCTAGACGATCTATAGATTTGTATTGTGATCTTGCATTAAAAACCATTCAAGATGCACAATCAAAAATGAGTGTAGATAAAGATCAAGAACCAAATATTTCTGAAAAAATATCGGAAGTTAAGCAGGAATCAAAACCTGAAGTGTCTTTAGAAATTGATAAAAAGTTAATTAATTAATTTTTTCATGAGCATTTTTGACAAAGTAAAAGAATTGCGTGATCTTACAGGTGCAGGAATGGTTGACTGCAAAAACGCTCTTTCTGAGAATAATGAAGATATTGATTTGGCAATTGAGTATTTAAGAAAAAAAGGAATTGCAAAAGCTGCAAAGAAATCCGACAGAAGTGCTGCAGAAGGTCTAATTACTGTTATTAAATCTCCAAAGAGAGCATCTATAGTAGAAATAAATTCTGAAACAGATTTTGTTGCAAAAAATCCGGAATTTAATTCTTTTTGCGAACAGGTTTCAAGTCTGTGTCTGGAATCGGATAACCTAGAATCTTTGAAAGAAAAGAAGACTGATAAAAATTTAACCGTTTCTGAAACCTTGGTAAATTTAATTGCAAAAATTGGTGAAAATATCAAAATAAGAAGATTCAAAAATATTGATTACAAGTCTCAAATATCCACTTATATTCACAATAAACAAAATGATAATTCTGGTAAGTTAGCAGTGCTTTTGTCTTACACATCTGACAATCAAGATTTAAACAAAGATTTTGCTAACCAGCTGTGCATGCATATAGCGGCTATGTCACCGCAGTCATTAGATGAAAAAGGTATTAGTCAAGAGTTTTTAGAGAATGAAAAAAAAATTATGAAAGATCAGCTGCTAGAAGAGAAAAAAAAGCCAGAAATGATTGAGAAAATTATTTTAGGAAAAGTTTCTAAAATTATTAAAGACAATACTCTGTTAGGACAGAAATGGGTTATCAACCCTGAGCTAACAGTGCAGCAGGCAATTGACGGTTTTGTAAAAGAAAGCAAATCCTCATTTTCAATAGAAAATTTTGTTAGATACAAGGTTGGAGAGGGTATTGAAATTAAGAAATCTGACTTTGCTAATGAAGTTAAAGATTTAACCAACTAGGTTTGCACCATGAGTACTAACTCCAATCTCATTCCTTTTGAAACCAAGATGCAAAATACCCTTCAGAGTCTGACACAGGACTTATCAACCATAAGAACAGGTAGAGCGCATGTGTCTATGCTAGATTTAATTAAAATTGAAGTCTACGGACAAAAAATGCCAATTAATCAACTTGCAACAATTTCCACTCCAGAATCTCAATTGTTGACTGTTCAGGTTTGGGATGCGGCTAATGTAAAATTTGTAGATAAGGCTCTTAGAGAATCTGATTTGAACATTAACCCTACAGTTGATGGCCAAATAGTGAGAGTTCCTGTTCCAAAGCTTTCAGAAGAAAGAAGATTGGATCTTATAAAAATTGTAAAAAATCAGTCTGAAAAAATAAAAATATCTATAAGAAACATTAGAAGAGAAGGTATGGACCTATTAAAAAACTTATTAAAAAATAAAGAGATCTCAGAAGATGATAACACCAAGCTCTCTAGTGAACTTCAACAAATTACAGACAAGTTTATCGGTGAGGTTGATAAAAAAATATCAGAAAAAGAACAAGAAATCATCAAAGTATGAGTGAAATTAACCACGTTGCTATCATTATGGATGGTAATGGGAGGTGGGCATTAAAAAGAAATAAGCCGAGAAATTTTGGTCATCAAGAGGGTTTAAAAAATATTTCATCTTTAATTGATTTTGCCAAAAAAAATAAAATTAAGTTTTTAACACTATTTGTTTTTTCTTTAGACAATTGGAAGAGATCTAAAAAGGAAGTTACTTTTTTATTCGGGTTGTTGGAGAAATTTTTAGATAAAAATATTAACGAATTAATAAAAAAAAAAATAAAGATAAAATCAATTGGTGAAAAAAAAAAACTAAGCAAAAAACTTGTTGATAAAATTAAAAAAGTAGAAAAGTCGTCTTCTATTAATTATGATATTACAGTTAATCTTGCATTTAATTATAGTTCTAAAATTGAAATAATTGAATCTTTTAAAAAATCTATAAAGCAAAAAAAAAGGATCACAGTAGATTCTGTTAAAAACAATCTTTATACCAAAAATATTCCTGATCCAGAGTTGCTTATTAGGACTGGCGGTCAAAATAGACTTAGTGATTTCATGCTTTGGCAAATGTCTTACACAGAGATTTTTTTTCTAAAAAAATTATGGCCCGATTTTAATAAGAGTGATTTTAAAAAAATTCTTCAAGGATATAAGAAGATTAAAAGAAATTTTGGTAGTATTGATGATTAATTTTATCTTTAGGGTGCTTAGCAGTTTAGTTTTGGCACCACTTTTTTTATGGATCGCTTATATCAACAATATTTTTTTTCATCTATTTCTCTCAGTAGTTTTTACTATTTCTTTATATGAGTTAAAATTTGTTTTGATAAAAAAAAAGATTTTTTATATTTTTTTATTTTTTTTAATACTTGCATTTTTATTCTCCACATTGGGTGTTAGAGGGTATTCTAATAATAGTTTTTATTATTTTTTATGGATAATGCTGGTCGTTTGGTTAAGCGACATAGGGGGTTATTTATTTGGCAATATTTTCAAAGGACCAGCTCTTAGTAAATGGAGTCCTAAAAAAACTTTTTCAGGATTGTTTGGTTCTTTGACTCTGGCACAATTTGCATTTTTAATTCCATCTATGTTTGGGCAGGGATTTGAATATACCTTGGCTATTTTTTTATCTCAATTTTTTTTAGCAATAATAGCCACACTAGGAGATTTGTTTTTTTCATTCATAAAAAGAAGTCATAATATTAAAGATTATTCAAATTTAATTCCTGGGCACGGTGGCCTTTTAGATAGAATTGATGGGATGATTTTTGTTATGATATTCGCATATTTTTTAAAAATTTATGGCTACTAAAAAAATAAATATTGGAGTTGTTGGCTCCACCGGAAGTGTAGGAAAGACTTCATTAAAAATATTTAAAAAATATAAAAAGCAGTTTAATATTGAATTGTTGGTTTGTGATCAAAATTTGAAAGAAATTACAAATCAAATAAAAGTCTATAGTCCCAAATATGTATTTGTTAACAATCACAAAGTCTACAAGTTGATTAAGTTAAAAAAATTTAAAAAAAAAGTATTTTTTTTTAACAATTTTTTCCTTTTTAAAAAAAAATTTACATCCAAATTAGACAAAGTGATTTTGGGCGTTCCAGGACTATCAGGACTTAAGTTTGCTTTTTTTTTCACCACAAATTCAAAAGAACTTTTGATTGCCAATAAAGAAAGCTTAGTATGCGGTGCTTCGATTTTATTAAAAAAAGCTAAAGCTAATAATTGTAAAATTACGTCCATTGATTCAGAACATTTTTGTATTAAACAAATAATTAAAGACAAAAGTTTAAATGAAATTGATTCTGTTTTTTTAACAGCATCAGGAGGGCCATTTTTAAAAAAAAAAGAAAGTTCTTATTCACGAGCCAGTATTGCGAAAGTTACAAACCACCCAAAGTGGAGCATGGGAGGTAAAATCTCAGTAGATTCTGCTACTATGTGTAATAAAATTTTTGAGTTAATAGAAGCTCATGTTCTTTTTAATATTCCCATTAGAAAGTTGAAAATAAAAATCCATGAAGAATCCCAGGTTCATTCTGCTGTTGTTTTTAAAAATGGTCTTGTTCATATGGTAATGCACGACACCACAATGATGATACCAATTAGAAATTCTATATTTGAAAATAAATTCAAGAATCATTTTAATAATTTTTTCAAATCAAAAAAAAACATTCAGTTAAATTTCGATGAAATGAAATTGTCAAAATTTAAAATATTAAAGACAGGTTATAAAGTTCTTAAATTGGGGCACACTGCTTGGATATTATTCAATGTTATAAATGACAATTTGGTTGAAAAATTTCTGAATAAAAAAATTTTTTTCTATGAAATTGTTAAAAATTTGATAAAAATATTTAATCAAAAAAGTATTTTACTTTATTGCAAAAAAACAACAGTTAACAGTGCTAACGATATAAATAAAATCATTAACTATGGTAATCTTGTAGCTGACAAATTATGAAAGTTTTAAAAAATTTTTCCATTGTTTTTATTTTTTTAATTTTATTATTAAGCACTTCACTTTTTGCTGAAAACGTTAAAATTTCAAATATCGTAATTCAGGGTAATAAGAAAATTCCCTCAAGCAACATTATCAGTCTTCTTGATTTAAATGGAAATTTTGCCAACTCTAACGACTTAAATGAATACCAAAAACAAATTTTTAAAAGCAATTTTTTTACATCAGTAGATATTTTCTTTGACAATAAAAAAATTTTTATAAAATTGGTTGAAAATCCAATAGTCGATTATATTTTTATAGAAGGCATTGAGTCGGATACCCTACTAAATGAAATCAAAGATGTTCTTAATTTAAAAGAAAATAATTTATTTTCAGAATCACTCTTAAATTCCGATATAAAGAAAATATCTAATTTTTTGAGATCACGGGGTTATTTTAAGAGCAATGTTAATTACAAAGCTGTTAAGCCAACTACGGATAAAATAAATGTTTTTTTTAATATTGCTTTAAATAAAAAATTTTCTATTAATAATATTTTCTTTATTGGAGATAAAAAAATTAAAAACTCTAGATTGCTTTCAGTAGTAACCTCGAGGCCAAAAAGTTTATTTAGTTTTTTTTCTAGTTCCAATACACCGTCATCTGAAAGAGTAGATTTTGATATAACTTTACTTAAAAAATACTATTTAGACAAAGGTTACTACAATATTCAAATACCCAGTGGATCAATTAAAATTATAGATGACTCTAGCGCGGATATTGTTTTTACAATCAATGCTGGAAACCAATTCTCAATAAAAGATATAAAAATAAACGATGAATCAAATATTTTGCCTAAACCCAATATCTTATCTATTGAAAAAATTACTAACCCGCTGCAAGATGAAATTTATAACTTTAATTTTTTGAAAAAAATTCAAAATAAAATTTCAACATATCTTGATAAGAACAACCTTAACTCAACTATAGCTTATAATATTCGGCAACTAGATACTAATAATCTAGGTATTGATTTTGTTATTAATGAAAAATTAAAGAAAAATTATATTAGAAATATTCTTATAAGAGGCAATGATCTTACAGAAGAGAAGGTTCTACGTAATAATATTGATTTTGCAGAAGGGGATCTTCTTGTTGATTTGAAAATTTCGAACTCTATTGATGCTCTTAAAGCAACAGGTTTCTTTAAGGATGTAAAAATAAATAAAAACGAGATTAGTGGTAGTGACAATGTAGATGTTGAAATAAAAATTACCGAATCTCCTACCGGTGAAATAGGTGCTGGAGTTGGCGTAGGAACCAATGGTTCCAACGTTTCTTTTAATTTTAAAGAGAATAACTTACTAGGAAAAGGACTTGGTTTAGGAGTGGTGGCTAGCCTGGGAACAGAAAGTGTCACTACTAATGTTTTTCTTACAAACCCAGACTTTGCCGATTCTGGAAACTTATTAAAAACAGGAGCTTATGTATCAAAGTACGATAACGAAACATCTGGATACGAAAACAGACTTATTGGAGCTAATATTTCAACAGGATTTGAGTGGTTTGAGGATATCAATTTAAACTATGGAATTTCACTCGATATTGATGATTTAACAGCTGCTGGAGACGCCTCTAGTTTAATTAAATCTAGAAATGGAGAATTTTTTACTAATAAGTTTTTTTATTCTGTCACAGAAGATAAGCGAGATAAAAAATTCAAACCAGAGGGTGGATATATTTTTGGAGTTGGACAAGACATTTCATTTTTAGGTTCTGATATTCCCTATTTGCAAAATAGTATTTTTGGATCATTTTATAACAAATTCAATGAATCTTTCACCGGCACAATTCGTTATAAAGTTAAATCAATAAATTCTTTTGAAAGCACCAAGCACATCAAGCTTAGTGATCGCTTATTTTTATCTGAAAATGAATTGCGTGGTTTTAAATTTAGATCTTATGGACCTAAAGTTGACAATGATTATGTAGGAGGTAACTATTCCTATTCAACTACTTTTTCAAGTACAGTGCCTAACGGTTTACCAGAATCTTGGAATTCCTCAACTAGTATTTTTCTAGATACGGGAAGCATTTGGGGAACTGATTTTGCGTCTTCTGCAAATGACTCTAATGAATTTAGATCTTCAGCTGGTCTGGGTTTTTCTTGGTTTTCTCCCATCGGACCTATAGCCGTATCGTATGCTGAACCAATTAAAAAAAGCTCTTCTGATAAGATAGAAAAATTTAATTTTAAATTGGGTGGTGTTTTTTAATTTAAGGTTATGAAAAAAAAATCGTTCACTTTAAATCAATTGATTAAAGCAATTGATTTGAGAGCAACTTTAGACAAAAAAATAAATATCAAGATTTTAGATGTTGCTGATCTTGTTTTGGCAAAGAAAAACACAATATCTTTTTTTTCTAATATTAATTACTTGAAGCAGCTACAAAAAACAAAAGCATCTGCAATTTTTACTAATGAGAAATATCAAAGTTTAATTCCAAATAATATAACTGCAATTGTATGCAAAAATCCAGAAATAGAGTTTATTAAAGCTGCAAATTTTTTTTATCCAGATAGTTATTATTCAAAAGTTTCTAATAAAAAATTAAATTTAAAAGAAATTGATAAAAAATTTAAAACTTTAAAATTTGGTATTAATCTTTATTTAGAAAAAGATGTAAAAATAGGAAAAAATGTATTTATTGGAAACAATGTCTCAATTAAAGAAAACTGCACCATAGGCGATGAGGTCATAATAGGATCGAATGTTGTTATAGAGAATTCAAAAATCTCCAACAATGTACACATTGGTGATGGTTCTGTTTTAGGAAAAAAAGGTTTTGGATTTAAGTTTATAGACAAAAAATGTCTAAGAATTCCCCATTTAGGAAGTGTTGTTATTGGAAAGGATTGTGAAATTGGCGCTAACTGTGTGATTGATCGTGGTTCTATTAAAAATACCGTAATTGATGACAGAACTTTTCTAGACAACCTGGTTCATATTGCTCACAATGTAACTATTGGTAAAGACTGTATAGTTGCCGGCCAAGTTGGTATCGCAGGAAGCACAACAATTGGTAATAATGTAATTATAGGAGGACAAGCAGGTATTTCTGGGCATCTTAAAATTGGAAATAATGTTAATATTGGAGGGAAAAGTGGTGTTGTTAAAAATGTAGAGGACAATCAAACAGTAATGGGTTATCCAGCTACATCATTAAAAAAATTTCTAAAAAAAAACAAATAAAACAATGAAAAAAAATTTAGACCTGAATGATATAAAAAAACTACTACCGCATCGAGAACCGATGCTTTTGATTGAGAAAATTTCAAATATTGTTCCTATGGTTTCTGCAACAGGTCATATCAATGTTGCTTCTAATAAGTTTTTTTTTGATGGTCATTTTCCTGGACAGCCTGTGTTTCCAGGGGTTTTGATAGTAGAAGCTTTTGGACAAACAGCAGCAGCATTGTCAGCCCACTGCATTGATCCTAAAGAATTTGAGAATAAACTAGTATTCTTAATGACGATTGATAAAGCAAGATTTAGAGTTCCTATAATGCCACCTTGTGAGTTGTTGTTAGATGTCAAAGTTGAAAAAATAAAAGGCAAAATATGGAAGTATTCCGGGAAAGCTACTGTAGATGGTAAGGTAATGGCTGATGCCCAATGGATGGCTACGATTGCAGATAGACAAGATGACTAATACTAATTCAGTCATTCACCCAAAAGCTAAAATAGGAAAAAATTCAACAATTGGTAATTTTTGTCAAATTGGAGAAGGGGTGATTATTGGAGAAAATTGTGAGGTAATGAATCATGTAAACATACAAGGAATTACTTCTATTGGCTCTGGTAATACCATTTATCCGTTTGCATCAATAGGAACTAGCCCCCAGGATTTAAAATACAAAGGAGAGAAAACAAAGCTGATAATTGGAAATAACAATACAATTAGAGAGCATGTAACAATAAATACTGGAACGGTTCAGGACAATGGAGTAACTAAACTTGGAAATAACTGTCTTCTTATGATCGGGTCTCATATTGCACATGATTGTAATGTCGGAAACTCAGTTATTTTAGCAAATAGCGTTGCAGTCGCTGGTCATTGCTTTATTGATGATGAAGTAATTGTCGGTGGCAATTCTGCAGTACAGCAATTCTGCTCATTAGGAAAAGGCGCAATGATCGGTGGAATGACTGGAGTGGACAAGTCAGTTTTGCCTTATACTCTAGCAATGGGCAATAGATGTTATTTTGAAAATCTTAACTTGGTAGGTTTAAAAAGAAAAGGTTATGATACTAAAGTTATTACTGAATACAGAGACACTATAAAAATTTTTTTTGAAGACAGGAGCAAATTAGATTCTATTAAAGAATCAAAAAATACTTTGGTAATAGACTTGGTTGATTTTCTGTCTAAAAATATCAATAAACAACTTTGTGTGCCGCTGATCTAATGATTGGACTTTTGATTGGAGATGGTAATTTACCAAAAGTTTTAATTAAAAAATTAGAACAAAAAAAAACAAAATTTATAGTAATAAATCTTTCTAAAAAAAAAATATCTAAAAATTTTTTTTACAATTTTAATATATCGCAATTTTCTAAGATTGTAGAAACGCTAAAAAAAAATAAGTGTAAGGAAGTAATTTTGGCAGGAAAAGTAACACGACCAAGAATAGAGGATATAAAAATAGATTTCAGTACATTGAAAATATTACCAAAAATTATACTATCTTTAAAAAAGGGAGACTCTCATGCTCTTGATTTTGTAATTAATTATTTAAACCGAATAAACATGAGAGTTGTTTCGTGTACCAAATATTTACCTGAACTTTTGGCTGAAAATTTTGTAAATAAATTTAAATTGTTCAAACAGGATTTGAGAGATATAGAAAAAGGAAAGGCAATTTTGAATCATGTTAATAAAAAATATGATGTAGGCCAATCCATCATAATTAACAAAGGTTTGGTAGTAGGTATTGAAGCTGCTGAAGGTACAGATGAAATGATTCTTAAGTCATTCAGTATTATGAAAAAAATTAACAATAAAGCCCCATCGGGTGTTTTAATTAAAGTACCCAAAAAAATACAGGATCTAAGAGTAGATCTTCCAACTATTGGCTATAACACCATACGTAACTGCATTAAGGTTGGGCTACGTGGCATAGCCTTAAAAAAAAATCAAAACATATTTTTAGATCAGCAAAAGTCCTTAATTTTAATTAAAAAAAATAATTTTTTTATAACGGTTATAAATTGAAAAAAAAAATATTTATTCTAACAGGCGAATCTTCAGGTGATAAGTTGGCATCCAATATAATTCCTTATTTTAATAGTAAAAATCTCAACATTACAGCTATTGGATCCGATCATATTAAAAAAAAAGGTATTAAATTACTTTTTAATTCAAAAGAAATATCCGTAATGGGTTTTGCTGATGTTTTAAAAAAAGTTTTTTTTCTTAAAAAAAAAATAAATCTAACAATTAGCTATCTTTTAAAATTTAAGCCTGATGTTATTTTTTCTATCGATTCTCCAGATTTTAGTTTTCGTGTTCACAATGTAATTAAAAAAAAATTACCCCAAACTAAAATAGTTCACTTGGTAGCTCCAACGATTTGGGTTTGGAGAGAAAAAAGAGTCTTGGTTTTTCGCGAGTTTTTGGATCATTTGTTATTACTTTTTCCATTTGAAGCGCTATTATTTACTAAATGGAAGATGAAAAACACATACGTGGGCCATCCTTTTTTTGAAAAAAAAATTATTTATAAAAAATTTCCGATCAATTTACAAAAAAAAATTATTACCTTTTGTCCTGGTAGTAGAAGTTCTGAGATTAAGACTTTTATGCCTATATTTGTAGGGCTTATTAAAGAAATTAACTTTAAGTATCCTGATATTTTTTTATTTCACTTTCCAGTTTCTTTTGAGCATGCTAAATCTGTAAAAAATTTCTTACCCTCAAAAAAATCATTCTTCATTTCATCTACAGAAGATAAAAAAAATTTTTATATAAAAAAATCCATTTTATCTGTAGCTAAATCTGGAACTATTTCTTTGGATATTTGCAAAAACAAATCTCCATTAATTACTATTTTCAAAACTTCGTGGTTCAATTATTTTTTAATTAAGCCATTTGTGAAAGTTAAATTTGCAAATATTGTTAATATAATCGCAAATAAAGAATTAATACCAGAATTGATTCAATCCGATTGTAATGTTTCAAGCATTTTTAAGAAAGTTTCTTTATTTATTGAAAATAAAAAAGTAAGAACTCTTAATGTCTCTAATTATCAAAAAATTATAAAAAAGATTACAAAAAATAACTCAAGTAAATTAATTGCCCAAACAGTGAAAAGTTATCTTTAACTACGGTCTTTTAATTCTAAAAATTTTCTAGGTTTTTCACCAATATATAGTTGTCTCGGTCGACCTATTCTGTTTTTTGGATCTAGATACATTTCTTTCCAGTGAGCTATCCAACCAGCTGTCCTTGCCACTGCAAATAAGGGGGTAAACATTGTAGAAGGAAATCCCATGGCATTTAGTGTTATTCCAGAATAAAAATCAATATTTGGATAAAGTTTTTTTTCAATAAAATAATCATCCTTCAATGCAATCTTTTCAAGTTCAAGAGCAACTTGTAAAATCTTGTCATCTTTTTTTCCTATTTCAGCAAGCACTTCGTGACAAGTTTTTTGCATGACTTTAGCTCTAGGGTCATAATTTTTATATACTCTGTGACCAAAGCCCATTAGTTTAAAGGGATCATTTTTATCTTTGGCTTTTTCTATAAATTTTGGAATATTTTTAACATCACCGATTTCTCTCAGCATATTTAATGCAGCTTCATTGGCACCACCATGCAAAGGTCCCCACAGAGAAGTAAATCCAGATGATATAGATGCGAAAGGATTGACCCCAGAAGATGCTGCCAATCTAACAGTGGATGTTGATGCGTTCTGCTCATGATCGGCATGAAGAATAAATATTTTATCCAAAGCTCTAGATAAAACTTTGTTAATTTTATATTTTTCTGCTGGAACACCAAAAGTCATCTGAAGAAAGTTTTCAGAATAATCTAAAGAATTGTCAGGGTATATAAATGGCTGACCTATTGAATACTTGTAAGCCATGGCTGCAAGAGTTGGAACCTTTGCTATCATCCGTCTTGCTGAAATTTTTCTTTGTTCTAAATCATTTACATCCGTAGAATCGGGATAAAAAGCTGACATAGCAGCCACCACAGATGTTAATATTGCCATTGGATGAGAGCCTCTTCTAAATCCATTGAAAAAACTTTTCATTTGTTCATGTACCATTGTGTGGTTTTTGATTACCTCTGAATATTCAAGCCACTCATCTTTTGTTGGTAATGAGCCATTCCATAGCAAGTGTACAACCTCTAAAAAAGTACTTTTTTCTGCAAGTTCATCCATCGGGTAGCCTCGATAGTAGCATTCGCCCTTATCTCCATCTATGTAGGTAATAGAAGATTCACAGCTTGCTGTTGATGTGAATCCTGGATCGAGCGTAAAATTATTGCTTAGTGCATATAATTTTGTGATGTCTATGGTGTTTGGTCCAACTGTTCCTTCAAGAACAGGAAAATCATAACTTTTACCGTCAATGGATATAGTAGCTTTTTTGCTCATAAGATGGGTCTAAATATCAGTTTTACTTAAAAATGTCTATTTCAAAGATACAAGGATATTCTTCTTTTTACTTCATCAATCCCAAGAGATTGAATAATATCTGTAATAGATGGGGCAAATTTAGTTCCTGTCAAAACAATTCTTATAGGCTGTCCAAAATCTTTAAATTTAATTTTTTCTTCTGCAATAACTTCATCAATAATAGCTTTTATTTTTTCAACATCACTGTCGGAAACTTTGTCTATTTTTTGTAAAAAAATATGAATTATTTTTTTTTCATTTTCTGAAATTAGGTCGTTAAATTCAATTTTTTTGTAATTAAAAATAAATTTAGCATTTTCATAAATATTTTCTAAAGTCTTTGCTTTATTTAAGAAGACTAAGAAATTATCTTCAATTTTTTTAAGAAACTCTTTGTCGATAGGATCTTTAAATTTTTTGGTATAATCACAGAAATTTTCAAATATTTTTTTTCTATCAGAATTCTTCATATAAGTTTCGTTAATTGATAAAATTCTGTCCATATCTAATTTTGAGGGTGATTTTCCCACTCCATCTAAATTAAATAATTTGATACTTTCTTCTAAAGAAAAAATTTCCTTGTCTTTGTGGGACCATCCAAGTCTTAAAAGATAGTTTCTTAGGCTCTCTGGCAAAATGCCTATTTTTTCATAATCTTCAACAGTTGCAGCACCATCTCTCTTGGACAGCTTTTTTCCTTCTTTTGAATGAATTAAAGGGATATGTGCATATCTAGGAACGGGCCACTTCATAGCCTTAAATATTTGAGTTTGTTTAAACGTATTTATTTTATGATCATCGCCTCTAATAACGTGTGTTACATTCATTAAAAAATCATCTACAGATGCAGAGAGCTGGTAAGTTGGAGTTCCGTCAGTTCTTATAATAACAAAGTCTTCAATAGTGGAATTGGAAATGGTAATTTTCCCTTGAACCAAATCATCCAATTCCTCTATTCCAATTTGATTTGATTTGAATCTTATTATGAAAGGTCCTTTTGTTTCTCCTTTGTTTCGGCATTTTCCACTATAGATATATGGTAAATTTTTTTCTCTAAAGCTTTTTTTTTCTTGCTCTAATTCTTCTGTGCTGCAGTAGCACTTATAAGCGCTACTATTTTTAAGTAACGTCTCCGCAATCTCTACATGTTTTTTTAAGTTTAAACTTTGACTAAATGGTTTTTCATCTGGATTGATACCTAGCCAATCCAAAGTGTCCAAAATCTGTTTTTCATATTCTTTTTTTGACCTTTCTTTGTCGGTGTCCTCAATTCTTAATAGACATTTCCCCTTGTGGTTTTTTGCAAAAAGCCAATTGAATAGAGCTGTACGTGCGCCACCTATGTGCAAAGGACCAGTAGGGGAAGGTGCGAATCGGACTACAATTTTTTTATTCATCAGTAGTGATGTTTACACTAACTGACTAAAAGTTTCTATAAAGAGAGCTTAAAACGCCTTGAATTTTTATTCTTTCAGGGCCAAATATTCTAGTTTCGTACGCTGGATTGGCACTTTCAAGAGCGATTGCATTAGACTTCTTTCGATACCTCTTTAGAGTAGCTTCGTGATTATCGATTAAAGCCACTACAATTTTTCCATTTTCTGCAGTGCTTGTTTTTTTAATTATTACAGTATCTCCATCATGAATTCCCGCGTCGATCATAGAATCTCCTTCTACTTTCAGTGCATAAAAATCATCTGGGTTTTTCGTTCCAGGAGGACACGGTATATCCTCATGGTGCTCTTCAATTGCCTCAATAGGTAAGCCCGCTGCAATTTTTCCAATTAAAGGAATAAAATTTTCTTTTGTTTTTTTAACATCATCAAGTCCACCCTTAATCAAACTTGGGGTAAAATTGTTAAAAAGGTCTTTTACGCTAGCATTTTCAGGAAGTTTTACCACTTCTAACGCTCTTGCTTTATGAGCTAGTCTTTTAATAAAGCCACGCTCTTCTAAAGCAGAAATAAGTCTATGAATCCCAGATTTTGACTTCAATGATAGCGACTTTCTCATCTCATCGTAAGAGGGTGAAACACCATCACTTTTCAACTTCTCGTTGATATAAACTAGTAAATTTTTTTGTTTTTTAGTAAGCATAGAACAAAACCTGTACAAATATGTTCTACAAGTGTTCTTAATTTTTTACAATAGATTATTATTGTTGGTATACAACAATTCTAGGCGATCAATTCTTTCATTTTATCATAAATTGACGGTGATCTGATGAGTGATTCACCGACAAGAAAATTTGAAATTTTGGTTTTTTCAAAAATATAATTGATATCCTCTTTGTTATTAATGCCACTTTCGCAAATTAATGTTTTTTCACCCAGGTTAAAAGTATTGCAAATATTTACTGTTGTCTTCAGATCTGTTTCAAAGCTTTTTAAATTCCTGTTGTTAATTCCTATGATTGCATTTTCAAATTTGATTGCACGTTCCATTTCATCCTCATTGTGAACTTCAATAATACAATCCAAACCACATTCCATAGCAGCATCGTAGAGATTTAAAACCAGCTCATCATTAGATGATTTTAGAATAATTAAAATACAATCTGCTCCAATCATAGAAGCTTCGTAAACTTGATAAGGATCAATAAAAAAATCTTTACAAAGAATAGGTAAGTTAATTTTTTTTTTTATATCCTGAAGATATTTTTTACTACCAAGAAAATAATTTTTTTCAGTTAGAACTGATAGGCATGCGGCACCTGATTCAAGATATTGATTTGCAATACTAAGGTGATCAAAGTCATTAATAAATACTCCCTTAGAAGGACTAGCTTTTTTCACTTCTGCTATAATAGCAATTTTATTCTGTTCTTTAAATTTATTTAGCTGTTTTTTAAAATTGAAATCATTTTTATTAATAGAATTTTTCACTTCACTTAGAGGATGTTTTTTTTTATCTTCAATTATCTCTAATTTTTTTTTTTCTATAATTTTATCTAATATATTCATATTTTCAATTCTTTGTATTTCTTCATCACTGAACCATTAAGAATATGACTTTTAACTTTTTTATAAGCGGACAAAAGATCAGTTTCTTGATTCATAACTACCAATCCAGCTGCACTATTCAAGGAAACAATCTCTAAAAATGCGCTTTCTTTTCCTTCAAACAGCTCAATAATTTTACTTGCATTGTATTCTGCATCACCACCAACTATATCTTTAAATTCATAATTTTTTTTTAAAAAATCTCTTGGTTCTATTGTAAATTTTTTTAGGTCTTTCTTGTTAATTTCAATTACCTCTGTTTTTGCAAAAATAGAGATTTCATCAAGACCATCATGGCTATGAAAAACCCAAGCTTTTTTTGCCCCTAATTTTAAAACGCTCTCAGAATAAGCGTTCAATAGTTCTTTAGCATAGATACCAATGCACTGAAATTTTGCATTAGCAGGGTTACAGAGTGGCCCAAGTAGATTAAATATTGTTCTTCTGCCCAATTTTTTCCTTACACCTGCGACATTTTTCATTGCAGAATGGTAATGTGGCGCAAACATAAATCCAAACTGATGTTCATGAATGCTTTTTTTTACCTGTTCTGGATTTTTTAATATATCGATGTTTAGTTTTTCCAAAACATCAGCTGACCCAGACTTCGAGGTTAAGGCTTTATTACCATGCTTTGCTACATTTATATTCATACTAGCAAGCACAATAGATGCGGCAGTTGAGATATTTAAGGTATGTTTTCCGTCCCCCCCAGTACCACACATGTCCAGAACGTTTTCTTCCAAAGTTACTTTTAAAGATTTTTCTCTTAATACAGAAGCCCCACCGGTTATTTCGTCAGAGACCTCGCCTTTATCAGCCAAGCCCAATAGAATAGTGGTAATCTGTTCGTCATTATATTCAGAGTTCATTATCTTGCGAAATAAAAATTGCGTTTCTCCTATAGTTAAATTTTTCTTATCAGCTAGTTTTTTTATTAATTCCTCGTAATTCATATAAATAATTAGTTTTTTAAAAAATTTTTTATAATTTTTTTCCCAAATGTGGTTTTAATACTTTCAGGATGAAATTGTATCCCATGTACATCAAATTTTCTATGTGACAAACCCATTATCACATTGTCACCAGTCATGGCTGTAACTTTTAGTGAAGCTGGTATTTTTTTTGGATCAGCTACCAGGCTATGATATCTAGTTGCCGTAATGAGCTTTGGTATATTAGTAAAAATTTTTGATGAAAAGGTTTTTATACTACTTGTTTTTCCATGCATTATTTTTTTTGCTTTAATAATTTTTCCGCCAAAAGCTTGTGCTATTATTTGATGACCTAGACAAATACCAAAAATTGGTTTTTTTTTAAAATATTGATCAACAACTTCCAAGCAAAGACCTGCACGATCAGGATTTCCTGGACCAGGAGAGATTACAATTTTGTCAAATTTTTTTAATTGGTTAATTTTAAATTTATCATTTCTAGCAACTGTCACATTGCAACCTAGTTCAGAAAAATAATGAAATACATTGTATGTAAAACTGTCATAGTTGTCTATTAGGAAAATTTTAATCATTATTTAGATGCCTCAATTAACGCTTTAGCTTTATTTAATGTTTCTTGATATTCCTTTTCGGGGTTACTATCCGCCACTATTCCAGCGCCTGCCTGAATATAAACTTTGTTATTTTTTACAATAGCTGTTCTTAAAGCTATGCAGGTATCCATGTTATTTTTTGGGGAAAAGTAGCCAATGCCACCAGCGTAAAGTTTACGCTTACTTTTTTCAAGGCTATCTATTATTTCCATAGCTCTAATTTTTGGAGCTCCAGAAACAGTTCCAGCTGGAAAGCCAGACATTAAAACATCAATTAAAGAAGAGTTTTTCTTAAGAGTTCCCGTAACATTTGAAACAATATGCATTACATGAGAGTACTTTTCAATTTTGAACTGACTATCAACCTTGACCGTACCCGTTTCTGAGAATTTACCAACATCATTTCTGCCAAGATCTAGGAGCATTAAATGTTCAGAAATTTCTTTAGGGTCAGCCAAAAGCTCTTTTTGTAAAGAATTGTCTTTTTGTTTATTTTTTCCCCTAGGTCTTGTCCCTGCTATAGGCCTGATAGTAATTTTATTGTCTTTGACACGAACTAAGATTTCTGGACTGCTACCAACAATTTGAAAATCATCATAGTTAATAAAGTATAAAAAAGGAGAAGGGTTAGTTTTTCTAATTTTTTTATATATTTCTAAAGGTTTTTTTCGAAGCTTGGCTTCAAATCGTTGGCTCAAAACTACTTGAAAAATGTCACCTAATTCTATGTGTTTTTTTGCTATAGAAACATTTTTTTTAAACTGTTTTTTTGAAGTATTGCTTTTTATTATTATTTTTTTTAATTCTTTTTTATTTTTTTGAGCGGTTATTTCTTTAGAAGAGTCTTTGATAATTTTTTTTAATTCTTTAATATTTTTATTATAATTTAATTTAGAGCATTTTTTCAAATTGTATTCACAAGATATAAAAAAAAGTTTTTTTTTAAAGTTATCATGAATAATAATTTTTTTGGGTCTTTGTAGCCTAATATCTGGTATTTTAAGATCATCCTTATTTTGATTTGGGATCTTTTCCACAAATCTTATGGTGTCATAGCCAAAATAGCCAACTAGCATTAAAGCCATAGGAGGTAAATTTTTTGGTAAATCGTAATCAAAATTCTTTATTAATTTTTTTAAATACGAGTAGACATTAGTTGTTTTAATTTCTTTTTTATTTATGAACAGTGCGTTGTTTTTAACTTCGTATATTTTATCTGAGTCATATCCAAAAATGGTATAGCGTCCACGATGAATAGCTTTTTCAACCGATTCAAATATGAAGCTATTTTTCTTAGTTAGAATATTTTCTATTAAAGTCTCAATTTTAGATGGCTTTGAATTGTGTTCTGTGGAGTAAACTAGAGATATTTTGTTTTTTTTAAAATTATCTTTGTAAGATTTGTAATTACTAAACTGTAGCATTAAAAAGAGTTTGTTATTCTGTCTAAAACTTTTTGATTAATCTTTACTTTATATTTGTTATTTAAAAATTTATCAAAAGATTGCATTATTTGCTCATCAAAACTTATAGTTACCTGTCTTTCATAAAGTTTATCCATCTCATCGTTAGATTTTGTCCTATCATAAGAAGTATCAATGGCTTTAATTAGATAGTTTTTGGGACCTTTTAGCACCAATAATTCATTTTTTTTTAAACTAAATATTTGTTGAATTTGATTTGGAGAAAAAGTTATATTTTTTTCTAACCTGTTCTTTAAATCAAGTTGCTTAACAGTTTTTGTTTTTTTCGAAATAAGCTGATCAAATATGTTTTGCTCTTTAATTTTGTTACTTAAAGAATTGGCTTTACTGTCAATATTCTTTTTTTTAATTTTATTTATGATATTTTTTTTAATTTTGTCATTTAATGTCAGGGGTTTTTTCTTTACGATCTCGTTAATTCCAATTAAATAAAAGGTACCCTTGATTTCAATTAATTCTGAAGTTATTTGATCATTAAGATAAAATGCTTTTTGAACAATACTTTTGTCTAAGACTGTTGTTTTAAGGGAATTTTTAATCAGTCCTTCTTTATTAAACAAGGCACTCTTTTCCACATTGAGAGAAAACTGAGTTGCCATGTCATCAAAGTTTCTGTTAGATAAAACCTGATTTTCTATATCTGAAATATTTTTAAAAAATAAGTCTGAACTTTGATTTGCTTCTTTATTTTGGTTTATGACTGCGTACTTTATGCTTCTTAGTTCATTGGAGTAGCTAGGGTTTTTTTTGTGGTAATCTAAAATCTCTTTTTCCGTTATATCGATATCTTCATAGAGATCCTCCAAGCTTATATAGCTTATAGAGATTTTTTTCTCAAAATAGTTTTTTACTTTTGTCTTATGGTATGAGGTTGATGTGGAGCCTAAATTTTGACTTTCTACAATTAGTTTTTTTAATAAACTTTTTTCAAAACCTGTTTCAAAAGAGTAGCTACCAATTTGATTTTTTAGGAGATACTTTTCATATTCAGTTCTTGAAAACTTTCCATTTTTAGAAAATTCTGGAATATTTTTTATAAAATTCGATAAGGTTTTATCATTAATTATTATTTTTTCTTCTTCAGCGTAAATTTCAAATATTTTTTCAGCAACCAATTGATTTAAGATTTGTATGTGGAGATTATCTTTAATAGCATCAGATACATTTTGATAATTCCTAGATTGCAAACCATTCCTTAATTCATTTACATAATCTTCAGAATATATATTTTTTCCAGAAACCTCAGCAACCACATTGGTTTTGCCCGCACTAAACATGTCTCCCACACCCCATAAGGCAAAAACTGCGATTATTATAACAATCAACAATTTAACAAGTATGCTCTTGGATAATGCTACTAATTTATGTTTCATATTTATTTAGTTTAAAAATAAAGATTAATAGATTAAAAAAGTCTTTATGTCTTTGAAAAGTACTATGTTTGTTGCAAATTGGAAAATGAATGGAACTTCATTTAATTTCAAAGAAGTCAGTAAAGTTGGAGTTTTTTTAAATAAAAATTTAAAAAAATATAAAAAATCTATTATTTTTTGTCCTCCCTTACCTTTGCTCACATATTTTAGCAAAAAAAATGCTAATAATAATATTCAATTCGGTGCTCAAAATATATCCAATACAAGTTTGAGCTTTGGTGCAGCTACAGGATCTATTAGTGCTTCCATGGCAAAAACTAGTGGAGCCGAATATGTAATTTTGGGCCATTCGGAATCAAGATCTTCTGGCGATAGTTTTTTGATGATTAAAAACAAAATACTACATGCAGATAAAACGAAATTAAAAATAATTTTTTGCATGGGAGAAACCTTGAGCCAAAAAAAAAAGAACCAGTCCTTAGCAGTTTTGAAAAAACAAATTATAGGATCTGTGTCTAAAAAAATAAATTTTAATAATATAATATTTGCCTACGAGCCAGTTTGGTCTATAGGCACTGGGCTTGTTCCTTCATCAGAATATCTTGAAAAAACATTTTTATTTTTAAATAGCTATTTAAAAAATAATTTTAAAATTAAATCCCCAAAAATTCTTTATGGAGGATCTGTGAACGCTGTAAATATTAAAGGTTTAAGATCTATTAAGGCCTGTTCTGGCTATTTGGTTGGTGGAGCTTCTTTAAAAGCAAAGAATTTCATTGAAATTATTAAGAATTATTATAATTAGCATCCCAATGGAAAATATAATTCTTATAATTCACGTTGTCATAGCGGTACTTCTAATTGGTTCAGTTCTAATGCAAAGTTCAGAAGGTGGCGCATTAGGAATTGGTACTGGAGATAGTGCATTGATGTCTTCAAGATCTGCTTCTAACTTTTTGACCAAATTTACTTCCGTGATGGCTATTTTTTTTATTATCACCAGTATTTCCTTAACTATCATTCACAAAAAGGACAAACCAACTGGCTCCATTATTGATAAAATAGAGAAAATAGAAGAAAAGAATAAGAAACCGCAAATTCCTTCTGCCAAATAATTAAGCTTTAGTTTCTAGTGAAAATGTTTTATAACATTTTTCCATGGCTCGTTACATATTCGTTACTGGAGGCGTGGTTTCATCTTTAGGAAAAGGTTTATCATCAGCATCATTGGCATACCTGTTGCAATCAAGAGGTTATAAAGTTCGATTAAGAAAATTAGATCCTTATTTAAATATCGACCCGGGAACAATGAGCCCATTCCAGCATGGAGAAGTGTTTGTAACCGATGATGGTGCTGAAACTGATTTGGACCTTGGTCATTATGAAAGATTTAGTGGAATTTCTGCAAAACAATCTGACAATGTTACTACGGGAAAAATTTATAGCGATATTTTAAAAAAAGAAAGAAGAGGTCGGTATTTAGGCAAAACAGTTCAAGTCATTCCCCATGTTACCAATGAAATTAAAGATTTTATTAAAAAAGATATTAAGGATGAAGATTTTGTTATTTGTGAAATTGGAGGAACAGTAGGCGACATTGAAAGTTTGCCATTTTTAGAGGCCATTAGACAGTTTTCTATCGATGTAGGATCTAACAGATCTTTATTTGTTCATTTAACTTTAGTGCCATACATGAAAGCATCGGATGAAATTAAAACCAAGCCCACTCAGCATTCTGTTAAAGAGCTGAGAGCATTGGGAATACAACCAAATATAATTATATGCAGGTGTGAAAGACCAATTCCTATTGGCCAAAGAAAAAAAATATCTCTTTTTTGCAATGTCTCTATCAAAAATGTAATTGAAACTATTGATGTAAAAACTATCTATGAAGCACCAATTAGTTTTTATAAAGAAAAATTAGATCAGCAAGTTTTAAATTATTTTAAAATAAAATCTAAAAGACAACCAAACCTTTTGCCTTGGAAAAAAATTACCAAGACAGTTCTGTCTTCCAAAAATTCTGTCAATATTGCTATTATAGGTAAGTATGTAAATCTTAAAGATGCCTACAAATCATTAGATGAGGCGTTAACTCACGGAGGGATTAAAAATAATGTAAAAATAAATCTTATACGAATAGAGTCAGATTATCTAAAGGTATCAGAAGTTAAAAAGAAATTGGCTGGTGTTAATGGCATTTTAATTCCAGGTGGATTTGGCAAAAGAGGAACGGAGGGTAAGATAGCAGCAATTAGCTACGCGAGAAAAAATAAAATACCTTTTCTAGGCATATGTTTTGGTATGCAAATGGCAGTAATTGAGTTTGCAAGGAATGTGCTTAAAATAAAGAAAGCTAGCTCAACTGAAATTTCAAAACAATGTATACCAATTGTAGGTTTAATTGATGAATGGAGTAAAAACGGAAAAGTTCAAAAAGGTACTTCTAAAAATTTAGGTGGTACGATGCGTTTGGGTCTTTATCCGGCCAGACTTAAGGAATCTAGTTTGATTAAAAAAATTTACAAATACAGAAATATTAACGAAAGACATAGACACAGGTACGAAGTTAACATCAACTACCAAAAAAACTTTGAAGAGAAGGGCATGTCTTTCTCGGGAATATCTCCTGATAATAAGTTACCAGAAGCAATAGAAATTAAAAAACACCCATGGTTTATAGCGGTCCAATTTCATCCAGAATTTAAATCTAGACCTTTGTTACCACATCCTTTATTCTCTTCATTTATCGCTGCTGCAAAAAAAAATAAATGAAACAAAAAAATATAAACATCTCTAATTTTAAAATTGGAAACAACCTTCCATTCACTTTAATTGCAGGTCCCTGTCAGCTTGAGAGCAGGACTCATGCCTTTAAAATGGTTGAAAAAATTCAAAAAATTACAAAAAAACTTAAAATTAACTTTATTTACAAAACATCTTTTGACAAAGCTAACCGAACTAGTCTTAAAGGAAAAAGAGGCTTAGGTCTTGCCAAGTCTTTGTTAATATTTGACGAAATAAAAAAAAAATTCAAAGTACCTATATTGACAGATGTGCACACTCCAGAACAATGTTCCTTAGTTTCCAAGCACGTTGATGTTTTGCAGATACCGGCTTTTTTGTGCAGACAAACAGATTTATTAATCGCAGCAGCAAAGACAAAAAAAATTATTAATATAAAAAAAGGTCAATTTCTCGCTCCGTGGGACATGGGCAATGTTGTGAATAAAATTAAAAACTCTGGAAATAATAATATTTTAGTTACAGAAAGAGGAGTTAGTTTTGGTTATAATACTTTAGTTTCTGATTTTAGAGCCATACCCACCTTGGTAAAATTAGGTTATCCTGTTATTTTTGACGCTACACACTCGGTGCAACAACCCGGGGGTAAAGGAACAGCAAGTAGTGGTCAAAGAGAGTTTGTTGAGCCTCTTTCAAAAGCCGCAGTTGCAATTGGAGTTGCTGCCATTTTTATTGAAACACATGAAAATCCAGATCGTGCTCCTTCAGATGGAGCCAATATGATAAATATTAATAAATTAGAATCTTTGTTAAAAAAATTAAAAAAAATAGACTCAATCGTTAAAAAATAATTTTTACAATGTCCAAAATAAATTTTGTTAAAGGTAGACAGGTTTACGACAGTAGAGGCTTTCCTACAGTGGAAGCTGAAATAATCTTAGAAGATGGAAGCCGTGGATTTGCTATAGTCCCATCGGGAGCTTCAACGGGGACTCATGAGGCTCATGAACTAAGAGATGAAAATAAAAAATATTTAAACAAAAGTGTTTTGAAGGCCGTTGAAAACATTAACAATAAAATATTTCCAGCCGTAAAAAGCATTTCAGCATTAGAGCAAGAAAAAATAGATGCAATAATGATTGATCTTGATGGAACATCTAACAAATCAAACTTGGGAGCAAATGCCATACTAGCCGTCTCAATTGCATGTTGTAAAGCAGCAGCACAATCCCAAAAAATAGAAATATATGAACACATTAGCAAAGATAAAAATTTTTCCCTTCCTTATCCTATGTTAAATATTATTAATGGTGGCGCTCATGCCAACAACTCTTTGCAAATTCAAGAATTTATGATTAGACCCGATGGAGCAAAAAATTTCTCTGAATGTATGCGCATGTCTTTTTTAGTTATACAAAATTTAAAAAAAATACTTATTGAAAAAAAACTTAGCACCAATGTCGGTGATGAAGGCGGGTTTGCTCCATCTTTAAATAGTGACGAAGAAGCTTTGGATTATATTGTCGAATCTATTGAGCGTGCAGGCTTTACACCAGGTACAGATTTTAATTTATGTTTAGATGTGGCTGCTAATGAAATTTATGATGGAAAATCCTACAATATAGAAAACAATAAAAGTAGCACTCCTGATGAAATGATAAGCTTTTATGAAAAAATCACATCTAAGTATCCAATAAAGTCTATAGAAGATCCTATCTTTGAGGATGATTGGGGCACATGGAATAAGCTCACTAAAAAAATTGGAGATAGAGTTCAGGTAGTAGGGGATGATTTGTTTGTTACCAATAAGACAAGATTGCAAAAAGGAATTCAAGACAAGTCAGCAAATGCAATTTTAATTAAAGTAAATCAGATAGGCTCTGTGACAGAGACGCTTGATACAATAAACTTGGCTCAAAAAAATTTATTCAATACTATTATCTCTCATAGATCTGGTGATACTGAGGATACTTTTATAGCTGATTTGGCCATTGCAACAAATTCTAACCAGATTAAAACTGGATCTTTGGCCAGATCTGAGAGAGTTGCTAAGTACAATCGTCTTTTAAGAGTTGAGGATACCAACAAAAACAAAATTGTAATGGCAAACATTTAAATGAAAAAAATTTCAGCTTACTTAAATCTTCACAAATTTTTTTTGATTAATTTATTTATTTTTTTATACATTTTTATCAATTTACTGGATGGAGATAGGGGTTATTTCTCGTACGTAAAAAAAAATAACTTACTTGTAGAAAAAACAGTAGAAGAAAAAAAAATCACCTCAAATCTAGATTCTTTCAGATTAAAAAATTCAATGCTTTTAAAGGAAACTGTTAATTTAGATTATTTAGACTATTTATACAGGAAGCTTTTTGTTCTAGGAAAACCTGGAGAAAAGCTTTATCTAATTAAATAATTATGAGCAAATTACGTCATCCAGAAAAAGTTAACAAAGAATATAATCCTATCCAAAAAAAACCTTCTTGGATAAGAGTTAAAATAAGCAATTCAAGTGTATTTGCAGAAACTAAGAAAATTATAAAAGATAAAAACTTAGTGACTGTATGTGAGGAAGCTGGCTGTCCTAATATTTCTGAATGCTGGTCAAAAAAACATGCAACATTTATGATTTTGGGAGATACATGCACTAGAGCATGCGCTTTCTGTAATGTAAAAACAGGTATACCGAATAAGGTAGATTTGGAAGAGCCTCAAAAAATTGCAAATTCAGTTAAAGAGCTTAATCTTAACCATGTAGTTATAACATCAGTCGATAGAGATGATCTAGAAGATGGAGGAGCACTTCATTTTGCTAATGTGGTTACTTCTATAAAGTCACTTAACAGCAACACAACCGTTGAAATATTAACACCTGATTTTTTGAGAAAAAAAGATTCCTACAAAATTGTAGTAGATTCTAATCCTGATGTTTTTAATCACAACCTAGAAACTGTCCCTAGCTTGTATTTAAAGGTCAGACCTGGTTCTAGGTATTTTCAATCATTAAACTTATTAGCTAACGTAAAAATTCACAATCCTGAAATTTTTACAAAATCTGGGCTAATGGTTGGTCTAGGAGAAACTAAAGATGAATTGTGTCAAGTAATGGATGATCTGAGGTGTGCTAATGTAGATTTCATAACTATCGGTCAATATCTGCAGCCTACACCGCAGCACTATCCTATAAAAAAATTCATCACACCCGATGAGTTTGAAACCTACAAAGAAATTGCTTATTCAAAGGGATTTTTGATGGTTTCATCTAGTCCGCTGACAAGATCTAGTTATCATGCAGGAGAAGATTTTGCTGTCCTACAAGCAAACAGAAAATCTGGAATAGAAAATTGCCAATAAAAAAAGTTGTAAAAAAATTTAATTTTCCTAAGAACGATTTAATAGAATTGGTTTTGGATATTGACAATTATAATGAATTTTTACCTTGGTGTAAAAGTTCTAAGATTTTAAAAATTGATGAAGATAGTGTAAAAAAAATAATTCATGCAGATTTAGAGATAGGCTACAAGCTCATTGCAGATACTTACACTAGTGAAGTTTTTTTTGATAAAAAAAAATCTGAAATTATTGTTAAGTCATTGTCCGGTCCTATCAAAAAATTATCGAACATATGGTCATTTAAAGACATTGATAAATTTTCATGTGAGGTTAATTTTTTTATAGAAATAGAATTGAATAATCTTCTTTTAAACTCAATGTTTGGAAAATTTTTTGATATAGGTTTTGAAAAAATTCTTTCCTCTTTTGAAGATCGTGCAAAAGATAAATTGACCTAAAGAAATTCCTCAATAAGCTTTAAGGCTTTTATACAAGTTTTCTTTTGAATTTGCGCTCTGCTTAACTTGCTATTAAAAAAATATTTTCTAAAATCAATTTTAGATTTCTTACAGATGCCAATATATACCAATCCAACAGGCTTTTTTGTAGTCCCACCATCAGGTCCCGCAATACCCGTTATAGACAAGGATATATCTGACTTGCTTATTTTCTGAATATTTCTAGCCATAGATAGGCAACATTCTTTACTGACAGCACCAAATTTAAGAATGGTTTTTTTTGGAATTCTTAAAGTTTTAATTTTTGATTGATTGGAATAAGAAACGATACCAAGGCCGAATATTTTAGAAGCTCCCTTCACAGATGTTATTTGACTGGATAGCATACCGCCAGTGCAAGATTCTGCTAAAGATATTTTTATCCTTCTCTTTTGTAGAATTTTAACAATTTTATTAGGAAGCTTTAAAACCATAGCAATGTAACCATATAAATTAATAGAGCAGAAAATATACCTGCAATTACATCATCTAACATAACACCCAATCCATTTTTCATTTTTTTATCAATTAAATTAATAGGGTAGGGTTTTAAAATATCAAAAAATCTAAAAAAAACAAATGACAGAACAATTAAAATTATAAAGTCTTTATTATAAGTGTTTGTATTTAACGGAATAAACAAAAGAAAAAAAAGTGGTATATTCTGTCCAACAAATTCATCAATTACAATCTCTTTTGCATCTTTTTCATCAAAGGTACTTGAAAATTTATCTATTAGCAAAATGGAAAGAAAAAATATTATGATAATTACACAGATAAGATAAATACCCCTGCTTTCTAGGTACCCAATTGAATATAGGGAGTAAAAAATCACACAAGTAACAAAAGATGCTACCGTTCCTGACGCGTATTTTGAATATCCAATTCCAAACATTGTTAAAATGGATAATAAAAATTTATTGATCATATTTTAATACAGATAAAACTTCACAAGCCAAGGCTTTATTCTCACCTATAATTCCCAATCGATCTGTTGTTTTTGCTTTTATGTTAATTTTGTTTCCATCTAGTTTGCATAACTTTGAAAGATTGTTTTTTATTTTTTCTTTATATTTTCCTAAATTAGGACTTTGTAAAATTATATTTAAATCAATTGAATCAATTTTTATTTTTTTTTCATTCAACATTACAATTACTTTTTTTAGAAGCAAAGAAGACTTAACATCTTTGAATTTATTAATATTAGGAAATAAAGTTCCTATGTCTCCATTTTTTATAGCACCTAAAAAACTATCAATTAATGCATGCAACAAGCTATCACCATCAGAATGACCCATGGGGCCCATTTTAGATGGCACAAAAACTCCACCCACTATTAATTTACGACCCTTTATCATTTTATGAATGTCGTAACCTATGCCATGAAAAGTTTTGACTGGAATATCTTTTATGTAGGTTATTTTTTTATTAGCAATTTCACCTCTAGTAAATTTTATGGGTAAATTATTTTTTAAAAATAAACTAGAGTCGTCTGTTACATTTTTGTCTTTATTTAATTTGTGTAGATTGTAAATTAATCCTAAATCAAAAGCCTGAGGTGTCTGTATTTGAAAAACTTCATTTCTAGGAATAATTTTATTTTTATAAATAGTGGTATCTGAAGATCCAATAGCTGGAATAACTGCATTAAATTTTTTTAACCAACTTATTTGGTCGTTTATCATTTTCGCTGAAAAATAAGGTCTAGCAGCATCGTGAATTAGTATCTTGGTCAAACGGTGACTTTTTGCAATTTTTAGACCATTTTTGACAGAGAGGGCCCTAGTTTTTCCACCATTTGTTATTATAATCTTTTTGTCTTTTATAATTAATTTTTCAAATTTAATGTAACTTTTTTTATCTACTGCTATTATTATCTTTGAGATTTTTTTATTTTTTAAAAATTTTTTAATACTATGATTTATAACCACATCATCATTAACAATATTAAATTGCTTAGGTATTTTGCTAGCAAATCTTTTGCTATCACCACCAGCAACAATTAAAGCGCCTAAAGACATTTTATGAATTTTAAAAAATTAAACATGAATTATTTGATTGGATTTATCACTTTTTTATCCTTGTTGGTAGGTTTTTTAACGATCCAAACTTTTGCTGGAAAAGGATTTCTTGAACTCAACTCTTTGAATATTCAAGTTCTTTTAATAATTAATTTAGTACTTTTGTCAATTTTTTTATCTTTTCTAATCTTTAAATTTTTTAGACTCTTTACGGAGGGAAAGAATTCAAATTTAATTGGAACCAACACAAAAAAAAAGTTTTTAATTTATTTTATTTCCTTGTCTGCCATACCAGGTATCGTTATTGCAATATTTTCACTTTTAATTTTTAACTATAGTATCGAAAAATGGTTCGATAAAAAAATTAATGAAACGGTTACAAACTCTGTTGAAATAGCCAAGGAATATTTGCGCGAGCATCAGTCGTCTATCAGTAAAGACATTTTGTTAATTGCAAATGATTTTAGTAGAAGTAGCAAAAGATTGATTAGCAACAATAAGGATTTTGAAAAATATATTCAGATTCAGAGCAATGTAAGGTCTGTTAAAAATATCTTTATAGTATCTGACAAGGGAATACTTACTCATAAGAATCCAAGGGTTGATATTAAAAATTTTAACAAACCAGATGTTTATATTTTGACAGCAGCTAAAAAAGGAAAACCTGTAATTATATCCAGTGCCTACACAAACAAAACATATGGAATGGTCAAGTTACGAGGATTTAAGAATTCTTTTTTATATGTAATTCAAGATGTGGATCCTAAAATAGTAAATTATATTAAAAAAACAGGAAAAATTTCTGAGTATTATTTTAATATAAAAAATAACATTTTTAATCTTCAAATAACGTTTACGATTATTTATATAATTATTACTCTTTTGCTAATATTTGTTGCAAGCATTGTTTCAATTAATCTATCTAGCTACATTTCAAAACCTCTAACTTATCTTTTTGATGCCTCATCCGAAGTAGAAAAAGGAAACTATAGCATTCACTTAAAAAATGAAAATTTAGATTCCGATTTTTCTCAATTGTACACAACCTTTAACAATATGATTAAACGGATAAAGGATGATCAAACCAAAAAATCTCAGGAAGGTCGCTACGAGGCCTGGAAATTAATTGCCAAAAAGTTAGCACATGAAATTAAAAACCCTCTCACCCCAATACAACTTTCTTTGGATAGAATAGATTCTAAATTTAAAAAACAAATAGTAGAAGATAAGACTTTGTTTGAAGATCATATAAAAACTATAAATTTGCAAATTTCTGAGATTACCAATTTGCTAAATTCTTTTTCTGAATTTGCCAGAATGCCAGATCCTGAATTTTCAGATACTAATATCATTGATCTTATCGACAGGGCAGTATTGCCTTACAAAACCAATTACAAACAAATATCAATAACCATAAATTCTAGTTTAAAAAGCAATGTGATTAAATGTGATAAAAATCAAACATTTAGACTTTTTACCAATCTGATTAAGAACAGCGTAGAATCTATAGTTGAAAAAAATGAAAACAAAGGGAAAGTAGAAATATTGATACAGGGCAATGACAACAGTGTTGATTTTTTATTTCAAGATAATGGGATTGGTTTTGAGCTAGATCATATGTCAAATATTTCTGAACCTTACTTTACTACTAAACAAAATGGATCTGGCCTGGGCCTGTCCATTGTCTCTAAAATTATTTTTGAACACAAGGGGAATATTAATTTTTATAACAGTGAAAAGGGTGCAAATATTCATTTTACCTTTAACAAACATCTATGAAAAAAATTTTAATTATTGATGATGAAAAAGATATAAGAATTCTTCTATCTAGTATTTTAAAAGAAGAGGGCTACAGTTGTATTGTCGCTGGAACAGTTAAGGAAGCTGAAAATATTATACAAAACGATTCTTTTGATCTTGTGCTCCTTGACATTTCTTTAGACGATAAAAAGAAAGATGGAATATATATTTTAAAAAAAATTAAAAAAATTAATAAAGATATTCCTGTGATCATGATATCGGGTCACGCAACAATTCAAGTTGCCGTAGAATCTGTAAAACTTGGAGCATTTGAATTTTTGGAAAAACCTTTTAATACGGATAGGCTTTTGAATTTTACTAAAAGAGCTTTTGAAAATCTAGATTTAAAAAAAGAAAATAAAAATCTAAATAAGCTTTTTTTCGATACCTATGAAATTGTTGGAGATAGTGAGGGAATTAAAAAAATTAAGAATATAGTCAAGAAAATAGCTACTACAGAAACAAGAGCTTTGATTCTGGGACCAGCTGGATCTGGAAAGGAATTGATTGCAAGAACTATTCACAAAAGCTCATTAAGAAAAGATTTCCCTTTTGTTGTATGCAATGGAGCACTTTTGGACCCAAAAAATTTTGACCGAGAATTATTTGGTATTGAAAATCCAGATAGCACCATAACACTAGGTTTTTTTGAGAAAGCAAACAATGGTACCCTATTGATTGATAATGTTTCTGAAATACCACTGGAAACACAAACCAAAATCTTAAGAGTTTTGACTGATCAAAAATTTTATCGTGTAAATGGCAATAAAGAAATTTTAACAAATATACGATTCTTAAGTTCCACCAGTAAGAATTTAAGAAAAGAAATAGAACTAGGAAATTTTCGTGAAGATCTTTTTCAAAGGCTTTCCGTTGTAGAAATACAACTGCCCGATCTTCAAAGCAGAACTTCAGACATACCATTATTAATTGAATACTTTATGGAAAAAATTTCTAAGAATTTAGGAAAAAAAGCAATATCAATTAAGCCTAATTATATAAAATTATACAAGCACGCATGGTCAGGAAATGTTAGGGAGCTTCGAAATTTAGTCGAACGTGTAATAATTTTATCTGATGGTACTAAAGAAAACATCGAATTGTTGGTTAATGAAAGTATAGAATCAAAAAATACCAATGAATCTGATAGTTTTTTAGACTTTAATTCGCCTCTAAAAACCGCTAGAGAACAGTTTGAAAAAGAATATTTGATGCACCAATTGAAAAAAAACGGATCTAATATTTCCAAAACCGCAGAAAGTATTGGTATGGAAAGATCGGCCTTGCATCGTAAGTTAACTTCTTTGGGAATTGAAAATAAATGAACATTATAATTTGTGGCGCAGGAAGAGTGGGAATTTCCATTTCTGCTCAACTGTCTAAACAAGGTCATTCCATCACTGTTATAGATAAAAATAGTGAAGACATTCAGATAGTAAATGACACTCAGGACGCAAAAGGTATTGTTGGAATAGCAACACATCCTTCCGTGTTGGAAAAAGCTGATGCTAAAAATGCGGATATGATCATAGCGGTAACTAGAAATGACGAAACTAATATGGTGGTATGCCAAATTGCGCATTCACTTTTTAATGTACCTAGAAAAATTGCAAGAATTAGATCTAAAGAATTTTTAAAACCTGTATGGAAGAATTTATTTAGTAAAGAAAATCTTCCTATTGATATTATTATTTCCCCAGAATTTGAAGTCGCAAAATCATTGTATAGAAAATTAGAAGCACCAGGCGCCATTGATAGCATACCCTTTGCTGACGATATGGTAAGATTGTTAGAAATACAAATAGATGAAAAATGCCCTTTATTAAATACCTCTCTATCTAAACTTTCTGAAATTTTTTCCGATCTGCAGGCCAATGTACTTGGAGCTATAAGAAAAGATAAATTTATAATTTTTAAAAAAACAGATAAGCTTTTAAAAGACGATAAAGCATTTGTCTTGACCAACTCAAAACAAGTAGATCGAACACTTTCTATTTTTGGAAGAGACGAAAAGTTTGCAAAAACAATCTTGATTATTGGTGCTGGTAACATAGGCCTGGATTTGGCAAAACTACTTGAGGAAGATGAGCAAAAGCCAAGAATTAAAATTATAGAAAAAAATCATGAAAGAGCAGAAAAAATTGCAACCGACCTAAATGAAGCCATAGTTATTAAGGGCGATGGTTTGGATGAAAATTTATTAAAAGAAATTAATATTGATGAGATTGATACGGTCCTTTCATTAACAGAAGATGATGAGGTTAATATTATGTCTGCCCTAATGTGCAAAAAAAAGGGCGTAAGAAGAACCATATCTATTACCAATAGTTCTAATTATTCACTATTGCAATCTTCCTTAGATTTGGATGATATAGTGGATCCTCGTATGACTACAGTATCAACAATTCTAAAGCATGTTCATAAAGGAAAAATCGAAAGTGTATACACTCTAGATAATGGTGATTATGAAGTTATAGAAGCTAAAATTTTAGAAAGCTCTGAGCTCTTAAATTTATCAATAGCAAAAGCAAAAATTCCAGAAGGAATTAAAATTGGTTTAATTGAACGGGGCAAAGAAGTCATTGTTCCCAATAAGGAAACAATCTTTAACGTTAATGATAGGGTAATTTTGTTATCTAGTAGAGAAAATTTAAGTAAGGTTGAAGAGTTATTCAAAATATCACCTTATTTTTAAGTTATAAAAAATGAACTTTAGATCGTTAATTTATTACCTTGGATGGTTTAATATTCCTTTAATTGGTCTTTGTCTTCTAACAATTATTTTTTCTTATTATTCCGGTCACGAGACTGCAATTAATTCTTATTATATTGTTTTATTTGTTTCATCGTTTTTTTTATTTTTAAGCAGGGTCTTAAATAAAAATTTAAAATTACGAAAATTTGACTTACTAATTATTATTTTTTTAGGATGGGTGATTTATCCAGCAATAATGGCCATACCTTTTTATATTAGTGCTTATCAAGTGGATTTATTTCAAGCATATTATGAAAGTTTCTCAGGTTTCATTGGATACGGACTCTCTATTTTTGCAAATCCTGAATTTGTAAATGAACCATTGCTTTTGTGGAGGTCAGGGTCTCAATGGATTGGAGGTTTCTATTTTCTATTTACTATCATTTCTGTCTTATCTACTAAGGATTTTAATTTTATTCCTTCATCTTATATTTCTAACTCTACAAACTCTTTAAATTTTGAAACTAAATTTATTGGAAATTTTTTAAATCTACTTTATTGTTACTTATTATTTTCCTTATTTATTCTACTTCTTTTAAATTTTTCTAGCTTTAATTTATTTGAAAAAATTAACCTAATGATGACGGCCGTTTCTTCCGGTGGTTTCTTTATCAAGCAAAAATTATTTATTTTCAGCCAACTGGACAAATTTATAGTGGCAATCTGTTTTTTATTTAGTTCTTTAAATATTTTTATACTTTACGAAATACTTAAATTTAGTAAAAAATATAATTTTAAAGAAGATGTCACTATAATTATTTTTTCTTTTTCTTTATCTTTTATAATCTTGCTTACATTTTCTCAGTTGGATAATTTTTATAATATTTTATTGTTTGTGAGCACTTCGATATCCACTTCTGGTATTACGCTTGATACTAGCACAAAACTTCCCTATGTGTTTGTTTTGCTAGTTCTAACTTTTATAGGAGGGTCAATCTTTTCAACAGGTGGTGGCTTTAAAATGTTGCGCGTGATGTTCTTTATAAAAAAATTTTTAATAGAAGTGACAAAGTTACTAAGCCCGTCTGTTACATTAAAAAAAACTATTTTCGGAAGCCTAAACACTATTAAAAATTCTGACTATTATACAATTTCCTTAATCTTTATTTCATACGGCTTTGTCTTGATTGCAGGCTGTGTTTTACTAAGCTTCGAGAGTCTCTCATTTGAGGATACTTTCAAAGTTGTTTTTTTAACATTAAACAATACTCTTCCAGTAAACTATCTTGGCGATTCTTTTAAATTTGTAGATCTTTCTTACATCTCTCACTTTTTTTTATTAATAATGATGTTTCTCTCTAAGGTTTATTTTATATCGGTACTTGTATTTATTAAAAAAGTTATTTGGGATTAATTCTTTTGTTGTATTATTGTATTTACTCTCTCAAGTAAGTTAGTTAGAAGGATTAAATATTGCGCTCTTAGCTCAGCTGGATAGAGCATCGGTTTTCTAAACCGAGGGTCGGTGGTTCGAGTCCACCAGAGCGCACCATAAATATGCATTTTGTATATCTCTTAATTTCTTCTGGCACAAAACCCAATACTTACGTTGGTTACACTAATGATTTATTTAAAAGAGTAACAGCGCATAATTCAGGTAAAGGCGCTAAATATACTAGAGGAAGACATTGGATTCTTGCTTATTACGAAATTTTTAAATCTAAAAATTTAGCCCTAAAAAGAGAGCATGCCTTAAAAAAAAATTACAAATTAAGAAAATCCATAAAAGATAATTATTTAATCAACCTGTAGTTGTTTTTGTATTTTTTTTTGATTAATTTTTATTTTTAATCAGCTATAGTTTGAGAAAATAAACAAACATAAGGGGATACAATATAATGAAAATTATAAAATTCGCTGTTTCTATCTTTGCATTACTTTTACTTGCTGCTTGTGGAAATGAATCAGCAAAAAAAACAAGTACTCTTGATACTACCAAAAGCCAAGGTTTTGTTAAATGTGGAGTCTCTCAGGGACTACCAGGTTTTTCAAATGCTGATGCTTCTGGTAATTGGGCTGGTATGGACGTTGACGTTTGTAGAGCTGTTGCCGCTGCTGTTTTGGGCGATGCTACTAAAGTTAAATACACACCATTAAGTGCTAAAGAAAGATTCACTGCTCTTCAAGCTGGAGACATTGATGTTCTTTCAAGAAATACAACTTGGACATTAGAAAGAGATGCTGCAATTGGTTTAGAATTTGTAGGTGTTAACTTTTATGATGGACAAGGTTTCATGGTTAGAAAAAAATCTGGAATTAAATCTGTGAAAGATTTTCAAAATGGAACTAAAGTTTGCACAAATACTGGAACGACTACTGAGTTAAACATGGCTGATTTTTTCAAAGCGGCTGGTGTTTCTTATGAGCCTGTAGTATTTGAAAAAGCAGATGAAGTTGTTCAAGCTTACGATTCTGGACGTTGTGATACATACACTACGGACAAGTCTGGTTTAGCTTCTCAAAGAACTAAATTAACTGCACCTGACGATCACATTGTTTTACCTGAAACAATTTCTAAAGAGCCTTTAGGACCTGTTGTTAGAGAAGGTGACGCAACATGGGCAGATGTAGTTAGATGGTCATTAAATGTTTGGATTGAAGCTGAAGAGTATGGCGTTAATTCTGAAAACATTGACTCTATGATGGATAGTAAAAATCCAGCGATTCAGAGAATAGTGGGAGCGGAGGGTACAAAGAACGGTGCTGCTCTAAACTTGGATCAAAAATGGAGTTACAATCTTATTAAACAAGTTGGAAATTATGCTGAAAGCTATAAAAGAAATTTAGCTGACACTGGTATAATGCCTGACAGAGGTCCAAATGCACTTTGGACTAATGGCGGAATTCTTTACGTTCCACCAGTAAGATAGTAAATATTTAAATTAAAAGGGGCTTTTAATTAAGCCCCTTTTTTTATTTGTTCCCTAAAATGAAATTATTAAAAAAAAATATAGAAAAATTGAATTTGTTTTTGGAAAACTATCCAAAAATAGGAATATATTTTCCACAATTTTTAATTATTTTATTACTAGGTATTGTTATTTCTTATTTTTCCATGAATGCTAGCACGAACATGGCTGCTAGAGGAATAGAGACTGGCTTTGGTTTTTTAGCAAACAAAGCATCATTTGATATTCAATTCAGCTTAATAGACTTCGATAGCAACGATAGTTATGCAAGAGCCTATTTGGTTGGACTGCTTAATACTCTTTTAGTTTCAGGAATAGGAATTTTTTTTGCAACCGTAATCGGTTTTTTTGTAGGTGTTACTCGTCTATCATCTAATATCTTGGCATCAAAGGTTGCTGAAGCGTATATAGAAATTTTTAGAAACATACCTTTATTGTTACAAATATTTTTTTGGTATTTTGCTATTTTGCGTTTATTGCCGTCATCAGACAATTCGTTAATTCTTTTTAATTTTGTTTTTGCTAACATTAAAGGAATTTATGTTCCTAGGTTTGTATGGGAAAATCTTAATCATTTTGTTTATGGTTTTTTGTTTTCTATTTTAGCTATTTATTTATTTGTTTCTTTTTCAAAAAAAAAGCAGGAGAGAACTGGAGTTCAAGTACCAGCATTTACTACGTCTTTAATCATTTTTTTTACAATTAACCTTATAGTAACTTATTTTGGAAATGTGGGCTTATCCTTATCGTATCCTGTATTAGAAACTAATAGGGGTTTGCACAATTATATGGGTGGCGTTTCTGTTATACCAGAACTCATAGCTCTAGCTTTTTCACTATCACTTTACACATCTACTTTTATTGCAGAGTGTGTAAGAGCAGGAATTCTTGGAGTTGACAAAGGTCAAAAAGAAGCTGCAGCATCTATTGGCCTAACTAAAGGTCAAATTCTTAAATTAATAGTTATTCCTCAAGCTTTAAGAATAATTATACCTCCGGTTACAAATCAGTATTTAAATCTGACAAAAAACTCTTCTCTAGCTGCAGCAATTGCTTATCCTGATATTGTATTAGTTTTTGCGGGTACAGCTTTAATGCAAACAGGAAAGGCAATTGAAATTGTTTCAATTACTATGCTTACCTATTTGACTTTAAGCGTTTCTATCTCGCTACTTATGAACTGGTACAACAAAAAAAACTCAATAGCTGAAAGATAACAATGAATTTTATTAATTGGAGCAAACAAAATCTATTCGCAAATTGGAAAGACTCCCTTTTAACAATTACAATTTTGTATCTTTTTTATGTATCAATACCTCCGTTACTAAACTGGGTTTTTTTAGACGCTACTTTTTTTGGTGATAGTAAGAAAGATTGCACTGGTGGTGGAGCTTGCTGGGTTTTTGTTAATGTTTGGATTAAAAGATTTACTTACGGCATGTATCCAAATGATCAAATTTGGAGAATTAATTTAGCATTTGTAATTTTCTTTATTTCAATAGGCTCTTATTTTTTTGTTAGTTCAAAAATAAAAAAATATATTTTTATTTTTCTAACTGTAATTTTTCCTTTTTTGGCAATTTTTTTATTTCATGGAGGTTCTCTGGGTTTAGAAGAGGTGGAAACGAGAGTTTGGGGAGGTCTTTTTCTAACTTTATTTATATCTGTTTTTTCTATTATTTTTTGTTTTCCAATAGGTGTTTTGTTAGCCATGGGAAGAAGATCTAACCTTCCTGTAATTAAGTACTTTTCTATAGGTTTTATTGAACTTTGGCGCGGTGTCCCACTGATCACTGTTTTGTTTATGGCCGCAGTTATGTTCCCAGTTTTTTTGCCCAGTGGCACTAATTTGGACAAACTAATAAGAGTGATTATAGCAATTACGTTATTTGAATCTGCCTACATCGCTGAAGTAGTCAGAGGTGGTTTGCAAGCTATACCACGAGGACAATATGATGCTGCAAATTCTATTGGAATGGGTTATTGGAAAAGCCATCTCCTAATCATTTTACCCCAAGCATTAAAAATTGTTATTCCTGGAGTCGCAAACACCTTCATCGCATTATTTAAAGATACACCATTAATTCTTGTTGTTGGTTTGATGGAACTGCTTGGCATGGTCAATATGGCAAAAACAAATCCTGCATGGCTTGGTTTGGCCACTGAGGGTTATGTGTTTGCAGCGTTTGTCTATTTTATTTTTTGTTTTTCTATGAGCAGGTATAGCCTAAGCTTAGAAAATAAGTTAAAAACTACCAATTAATATGTCAAAAATTATAGAGCTTAAAGATGTTAATAAATGGTTTGGTGACTTTCAGGTTCTGAAAGACATCAATTTAACTGTATCTTCTAAGGAAAAAATAGTTATTTGTGGCCCTTCAGGATCTGGTAAATCTACTCTTATTAGGTGTATTAACCGTCTAGAAGAGCACCAGAAGGGTGACATTGTGGTAGATGGAATGACTTTAGACGCAAACACAAAAAATATAGAAAAAATTAGAAGTGAAGTTGGAATGGTGTTTCAGCAGTTCAATCTATTTCCACATTTATCTATTTTAGACAATTGTACTTTAGCTCCTATTTGGGTGAAAAAGAAATCTAAAAAAGAGGCTGAAGAATTAGCCAATCAGTACTTAGAAAAGGTTCAAATTGTAGATCAGGCTAAGAAATTTCCAGGACAACTTTCAGGTGGTCAGCAGCAAAGAGCTGCAATTGCTAGAGCGCTCTGTATGGAGCCAAATATAATGTTATTTGATGAGCCTACTTCCGCACTAGACCCAGAAATGATCAAGGAAGTTTTGGATGTGATGGTAGATTTAGCCAAGGGTGGAATGACCATGTGTGTTGTAACACATGAAATGGGCTTTGCTAAAGAAGTGGCGGATAGAGTTATTTTTATGGATGAGGGTAGTATAGTTGAAGAGAAACCTACTGATCAATTCTTCAACAATCCAGAAAACGAAAGAACGAAGCTTTTTTTAAGCCAGATTTTAAACTAACCAATCTGGATAAGGTAAGTTTTTTGATTTTAAAAAATCAACATTAAAAATTTTACTAGCAGATCTAGATCCTACATCACAAAGTATTGTTACTATGGTGTTTCCAGGCCCCATTTCTTTTGCCATTTCTATAGCTCCGGCAACATTAATTCCCGAAGAAGTTCCGAGACATAACCCTTCATGCTTCAAAAGATTGAAAATTACATTTAACGCTTTTGTGTCATCTATTCGATAGGCATAATCTACGAGTGTATTCTCAAAATTTTTAGTAATTCTAGAAGTTCCAATTCCTTCAGTGATAGAAGATCCTTCTGATTTAAGCTCTTTATTTTTTACAAAATTATAGAGTGATGAGCCAAATGGATCACTTAATCCAATTTTTATATTTTTATTTTTTTTTCTCAAACCTTCAGATACTCCAGCCAAAGTTCCACCACTACCTACGGAGCATATAAAGCCATTAACATTACCAGAAGTTTGTAACCATATTTCTTCAGACGTTGTTTCAATATGAGCTTGCTTGTTTATAGTATTGTCAAATTGATTGGCCCAATAGGTTAGCTTTCCAGATTCTTTTCTAATTTTTTCTGCTACAATTTTGGAATATTTTACATAATTATTGGGATCGGAGTAGGGGACTGCATCCACCTCTATAAGCTCTGCACCTAGCTGTCGGATAGCATCTTTTTTTTCTTGAGCTTGTGTTTTTGGAATTACTATTACACTTTTAACACCAAAGTAGTTGGCAACTAAAGTTATTCCAATTCCTGTATTGCCGGCTGTACCCTCAACAACAGTACCTCCCTTTTCCAATTCTTTTTTATTTAATGCATCTTTAATTATATAAAGGGCAGCCCTATCTTTTACAGATTGACCTGGATTTAAAAATTCAGCTTTTCCATAAATTTTACATTTCGTAAGCTCAGAAGCTTCCTTTAAATAAATTAAAGGAGTGTTGCCAATTAAATCTATAATACTATTTTTCATATTTGTTTGATCATTTAGATGAGTTAACTATTACGATATTCTCTACTAAGCAACTTTCTTTAAATAAAATTGACTAACATCAGTATGATTTAAAGAAAATCCTGTTTCACAGTAATCAAAATAATAATTCCATATTTTATTGAAACGCTCATCAAACTTAGTGTTTTTAATGGCATGCCAATTCTCATTAAATCTTTTTTTCCATTCAATTAAAGTTTTTGCGTAATCATGACCAAAATCTTTCTGATGGTATAATTCTAATTTGTGTTTTTTAAACAATTCCAGTAAAATTGATTTACTAGGAAGCATTCCTCCTGGAAAAATATATTTTTGAATAAAGTCAACATTGTCTGCATAATGATTAAATGAAGCATCATTAATAGTGATTATTTGCAAGCAAACCTTACCTTCGTTATTGAGCGAATGGTAAATCTTATTAAAATAAGTGTCCCAATACTTTTGTCCAACTGCCTCAAACATCTCAATAGAAATAATTTTGTCGAATTTTTTTTCAATCTTTCTATAGTCCAAAAGGTTTAAATCTAAATTAGTTTCTTTATGAGGTATTTTTCTTTGAACATACTCAAATTGATTTTTACTTATAGTATAGCCACTAAAATTAGTTTCTTTATTTTGTTTTAGAATTGTATTTATAAATCCACCCCAACCAGTACCAATTTCACAAATCTGATCATCATTTTTAATATCCAAATTATGAATTATGTTTTCGTATTTTTTATTTTGAGCATCTACCAAGTTAAGCTCTTGATTCCCATAGAGGGCAGAAGAGTAGCTCATAGTTTTATCTAGCCATTTAGAATAAAAATCGTTTCCTAGGTCGTAATGAAATTCAATATTTTTTTTAGCTTGATAAATAGAATTTTCTTTAAAAAAAAACTTGATTTTCTCTAATAGCTTTAAATAAAAATTAGGCTTTAGTAGAAGGTTATTTTCTTTTTGATTTTTAAGTAGAACCTTCAACACACTACTTAGGTTGGAGGTGCTCCACTTATTGTTAATAAAGCCTTCTGCAAAGCCAAGCTCACCTCTCAAAATTATATCACGAATTAAAGAAGAATCGTTGATTATTAAGTCCGCATTTAACCCAGACTCGGTACCTTGGTATATTCTTTCATCCTTATTTTGAAATCTTACTTTTAGACTTCCCCAACGAATGTTATTTAAGTAATTTTCTAAGAAACTTAGTCCGATTTTATTCATGAAAACTAATAGTATCTTTATTTTTTTGAGGTTTAAAGAAAAATTTTTTTCCTTTTTTAAAAATTTTAATTGCTTGAAAATGAATCAGAAGCATAATTTTTTGAGAAAAAAATAAATTTTTAAAAATTTCTTTTAAAAGTCCCATATTAGAAAAAGAGATTTCTTTAGTTTTAAGACCAGTTAACAATTGCATAGATTTGTTATTGGCGTTTATTTCAAGATCCACACATGGAAAAATACTATTCAAACTAAAGTCATATTTCATGTCAGATCTTAAGAATGGAGATACATATAGTTTTTTATTTGCTGTGTGTTTTTTTCTATTTTTTTTATTAATCTTAAATACGTAGCAATGCTGCTCATGATGCGTATTTTTAACCTCATATATAACAAATTTTAATTTTTTTTTATTATCAATGCAGAAGTAGATAGATATGGGGTTAAAGACATATCCTAAAAATCTTGGAACTGACAATAAGTACACAGTTAAATTTTTACTCTGTTTGAATTTTTTTTTTATAGTATTTTTTACCCAGATAGAAAGATTGTCATCTTTTTTTCGTGCCCCATGATCCTTTGAATGAAAGCTTAAAATATTAAATTTATTAATTGAGAAGAAGTTTTTTTTTTCAACTGCATTGTATTTTTCTAAATTAAGCATTATAGCTGGATAAGAATGTGAAAAGAAATTTTTAAAAGGTTTAATTCGTTTGTGAAAAATAGTTACTTGATAAAAATATAAATCTTTCATTTATCTAATTTTTTTTACAATTCTTAATGCTGATTTTAATCCATCTTCATGAAAACCATATCCCTGCCACGCTCCAGCAAACCAAACTCCGTTTACGCCCTGAACTTCATCTAGTTTATTTTTTATATCCTGGGTTTTATTACTGAATACTGGATGTGAGTATTTAATTTTTTTTATTATTTTATTTTTTTTTATTTTATCATCACAATTAATTGAAACAAAAATATTCTTATCTATTGTAAGGTTTTGTAATAAATTCATCCAATACGTTAAAGCAAAAGTTTTTTTTCTATTAAGAAAGTTCCAGCTAGACCAATTGTTTTTATCTTTTGGCATAACACTCATGTCAGTATGCATAATTGCAGTATTGCTTCGGTACTTCACCATATTAAGTAATTTTTTTTGATCTAAAGTAATCTTGCCCAGTATCTTTTTTGCACTATCAGTATGGGTTGCAATGATTGCATGATCAAATTTATATTTTCTTCCTTTTGAGGTTGTGATGTATTTTTTTTGCTGATTAATTTTTAACACTTTTTCATGAATAAAATTTTTTTCTCCCACTAGTTTAAAAATTTTTTCTACATAGCTCTTGCTACCATTGGAGATTGTATACCAAATAGGTCTCTTTTTTATAATATTGATCAATCCATGATTTGAAAAGAAACTTAAAATAAAATGAATTTTAAAATTTTTTATTTTTCCAACTGGATTTGACCATATAGATGCGCACATAGGGTAAAAATAGAAATCTAAAAACTCTTTTGAAAATTTATTTGAGGAAAGAAATTGAGAGACGGTCTCTTTGCTAACTATCTCGCTACCAATATATTGCTTGGTAAGCTTATTAAATTTGAAGACATCTTTTAAAACCCTCCAATATCTCAGTGTGAGACTATTTTTGCTAAAGAATATTGATTTAAAATTTTTACCTGACCACTCGTATTTTTTTTGCCTGTTTATGACTGAAAAGCTCATATTACTAATTTGGTATTTTATTTTTAGCTTTTGAATAAATTGAATGAAATTTTTGTAGTTAAAATTGTTAAAGACAATGAAGCCACTATCAACGTTTACGAACTTTTGGTTTATCTTTATGGTGTGAGTGTGAGTATGACCACCCAAATACTCATTTTGTTCAAAAATTTTAACATTGAAATTTTTATATAAATAGTAAGCTGCTGAAAGACCAGAAATACCTGAGCCAATAATAATTACCTTCTTTTTTGTCAATTTTTTAAATTCTTAAATGCCTCTAGAGCGGAGTTTCTTGCTTCAGCATGATTTACAATGGGAGCGTAATAGTTTTTTTTTAAGTTAAAGCTAATTAGAGATTGCTCATCTTCTGGCATTTCCCAGGGTTTGTGAATATATTTTTTTGGTATTGGATTTAATTCTTTTACCCATTTTTTTACGTACATTCCTTCTGAGTCAAATTTTTCCCCCTGAAGAATTGGATTAAAAATTCTAAAGTACGGAGCTGCATCAGCACCACAGCCAGCAACCCATTGCCAGCCCGCAATGTTATTAGGTGCATTAAAGTCTAATAAGCAATCTCTGAAATGTTTTTCGCCTTCTATCCAATTAATCCGTAGATGCTTTACCAAAAAGGATGCTGTTATCATTCGAACTCTGTTGTGCATCCATCCTGTTTCATGAAGCTCTCTCATTCCAGCATCAACTATCGGGTAACCAGTTTTTCCTTGTTTCCATTTTTTTAACTTAGTATCGTCTTTAA